>ERZ1023822.14-NODE-14-length-97630-cov-17.588091_pt1 | contig 97630 bp, 92 predicted proteins | sample MGYA00380379_ERZ1023822 | MGnify/ENA primary metagenome ERZ1023822 (study PRJEB33179, sample SAMN07448988) | human gut metagenome | biome: Human-gut; feature: Human associated habitat; material: Faeces | host: Homo sapiens | place: India: Bhopal | collected... | reverse complement strand
TTACGGTAAATAGAAACACGAAATGAGGTAATTATGGAAGCATACACGAGTTTTGCCCGGGTGTATGACATGTTCATGGACAATGTGCCATATGAGGTGTGGGGCAGATATATTGTCGAAAAACTGCGTGCAAATGGCATAGACAGTGGATATGTCGTGGACTTAGGCTGTGGTACGGGAAAGCTTACCACGCTTCTTGCAGATGCAGGCTATGATATGATAGGCATTGACAATTCTTTTGACATGCTTGATATGGCACTTGAGAGAGAGGATGACAGAATCCTTTATCTGATGCAGGATATGAGAGAGTTTGAACCGGGAGAAAAGGTGAGTGCCGTCGTAAGCGCATGTGACAGCATCAATTACATTCTTGAGCCTGAGGATCTGCAGGCAGTTTTTTTCTGCGTGAGCGAAAGTCTCAAAGAGGGTGGCATTTTTATATTTGATATCAATACTCCATACAAATATGAGGTGCTCATGGCTGATAATACCATAGCTGAAAACCGTGATGAGGGCAGCTTTATATGGGACAATTATTATGATGCCGATGAGAAAATAAACGAGTATGACCTGACACTTTTTATAAAGGAGCAGTCAGAGGATGAGGATGATATCTACAAGAAGTTTGAGGAAACTCATTTCCAGAGGTGCTATGAGATTTCAGAGCTTAAGGAGCTTCTTGAGCAGTCGGGACTTGTGTTTGATGCGGTGTATGATGCGTACACAGACGATCAGGTGAAGTGTGACAGTGAGAAGGTCACTGTAATTGCACATAAAGGATAGAATTAGATAATGAGAGGTAAATTATGTCAGATTATATAGTAAGAGCAACAGCGGCGGATGCCAATATCAGAGCATTTGCTGTAACATCAAGGGAGATGGTGGAGACCGCCAGAGAGGATCACATGACAACACCTGTCATGACGGCGGCACTTGGCAGACTTCTTTCTGCGGGAGCCATGATGGGAGCTATGATGAAGGGCGATAAGGATATCATAACTCTTCAGATACAGTGCAGCGGACCTGCAAAGGGGCTTACCGTCACAGCAGATTCGCACGGCAATGTAAAGGGCTTTGCCATGAATCCACAGGTTGAGCTGCCACTCAATGCGGCAGGCAAGCTTGATGTGGGAGGAGCGCTTGATCTTGGTATACTCACAGTTATAAAGGATATGGGCTTAAAGGAGCCGTATTCAGGTCAGTGTGAGCTTAAAACAGGTGAGATAGCTGAGGATCTGACCTATTATTTTGCCACATCTGAGCAGATTCCGTCGGCGGTTGGTCTTGGTGTGCTTGTGGATAAGGACCAGAGCGTAAAGCAGGCAGGCGGATTTATCATCCAGCTTATGCCGTTTACACCGGATGAGGTTGTGGACAGGCTTGAAAAGAAAATTACAGAGATTGATTCTGTGACACAGATGCTTGACAGGGGGCTGACTCCGGAGCAGATACTTGAGGAAATTTTAGGAGATTTCGGGCTTGAAATCACAGATACGACTGAGACACGCTTCCACTGTGATTGCTCAAAGGAGCGTGTGAGCAGAGCACTTTCCACACTTAGCAAAAAGGATCTTGATTCCATTATCGCAGATGGTGAGAGCATTGAGGTAAAGTGCCAGTTCTGTAATAAGGCATATGAGTTTACGGTGGATGAGTTGAAGGAGATGCGCTAATTGAAGGACGGATATATAAAGGTCGCTGCAGCGACACCAAAGGTAAAGGTAGCTGATACTGTATACAACGGACAGCTTATTAAAGCTCTTATGAAGGAGTGCACTGACAATGGGGCAAAGGTGGTTGTTTTCCCGGAGCTTTGCATTACCGGATATACCTGTCAGGATCTTTTCTGGCAGGATAAGCTCATAGCTGCAGCAGAGGATGAGCTTATAGGGATAGCAGATTACAGCAGGAGCCTTGACGGCATATTTTTCATAGGGCTTCCATATGAGATAAACGGCATGCTCTATAATATGGCGGCAGTTGTATCGCGCGGAGAGGTGCTTGCCATGGTGCCAAAGACATTTCTGCCAAACTATAATGAGTTTTATGAGGCAAGGCATTTTGCATCGGGAGAAAACCTTAGCACATATGTCACACTGAAAAATGGACAGCAGGTGTCTGTAGATACTGATTTTATTTTTAGCTGCAAGCAGCTGCCAAAGCTTAAGATAGCGGTGGAGCTTTGTGAGGATCTTTGGACTCCGAACCCGCCGAGCATCAGACACGCGATGTCTGGTGCTACTGTGATTGTAAATCTGTCTGCATCAGATGAGGTGACAGGCAAGGCAATATACAGGAGAGAGCTTGTGAGCGGACAGTCTGCCAGATTAATCTGTGGATATATTTATGCGTCAGCGGGAGACGGTGAGTCCACACAGGATGTGGTCTACTCAGGACACAATCTCATCTGTGAAAACGGAAATGTGCTTGCCGAGTCAAAGCGCTTTACAAATGAGACTATATACAGCGAGTTTGATGTGGAAAGAATAGAGACTGAGAGGCGCAGGATGACAACATTTGTTGTCGAGGATGATCACAGATGGGCTGAGTTTGATCTTGAGGTAAAGGATACCATTCTTAGCCGCTATGTAAATCCGGCTCCTTTTGTTCCTGCAGATAAGACAGACAGGGACAGACGCTGTGATGAGATTCTTATGATTCAGGCTATGGGGCTTAAAAAGAGATTAGAGCATACCAACTGCAAGACAGCAGTTATAGGTATTTCAGGAGGACTCGACTCCACACTGGCACTGCTTGTCACGGTGAGAGCATTTGACCTTTTGGGAAAGGATCACAAGGATATAGCGGCAGTTACTATGCCGGGCTTTGGAACAACAGACCGCACATATGACAATGCGGTAAATCTCATTAAATGCCTTGGAGCTACATTTATCGAGGTGGATATAAAGGATGCCGTAAATATACATTTCAGGGATATCGGACAGGATCCGTCTGTGCATGATGTCACCTACGAGAATGGACAGGCACGTGAGCGCACACAGATACTTATGGATATCGCAAACAAGGAAAACGGAATGGTTATAGGTACAGGAGATTTGTCAGAGCTGGCACTCGGCTGGGCGACCTACAACGGAGACCATATGTCCATGTATGCGGTAAATGCTTCGGTTCCAAAGACTCTGGTGCGCCATCTGGTAAAATACTATGCAGATACCTGTGGCAGCGATTTGCTGGAAAGTACACTTCTTGATGTGCTTGATACACCTGTTTCTCCTGAGCTTTTACCACCTGAAAACGGTAAGATTTCACAGAAGACAGAGGATCTTGTGGGCCCTTATGAGCTGCATGACTTCTTCCTTTACAATATGCTGCGCTGCGGCTATGCTCCTGCCAAGGTTTACCGCCTTGCAAGGATAGCATTTGAAGGAAAATATGATGATGAGTTTATTCTCAAATGGCTTAAGAACTTCTATCGCAGATTTTTTGCACAGCAGTTCAAGCGCTCATGTCTGCCGGATGGACCAAAGGTAGGAACAGTGGCGGTCTCACCGAGAGGAGACCTAAGGATGCCTTCTGATGCGTGCGGACGTATCTGGATGGATGAGGTTGATAAGCTGTAATAGTAAGAGGAAAACAATGGGAAAGACACATAAGAAAACTCATAGAAGGCAGGGAAGCATAAAACGTGCAAGGCACCGCGACAGGCGTATGAAAATAGGCGCAATAGTTCTTTGTGCAGCGATAATCATAACAACATTTCTGGCGTGTGGCATGCAGCTTTTAGTTCCCGTAGCTGATGCAGTGGTAGGTGCTGATAATAAGACGCAATCAAGAGATGTTGATGTGCAGAAGAATAATAATTCACTTACCGCATCTAAAATGGATTCAGAAAAAAATCAAAACAGCTCAGAGGCTGATGTAAACGCTGCGGAGCAAGACAGCGAGCCTGACAAGGAAACGAAGCTTGATGAGATACTTCACAGTGCAAAGTATCCGGGGCAGCTAAAGGAGCTTGCCAAGAGAAATGATGAGGCAATTGACTTCATATATGAGTATCCTAAGGAGCACTCGAAAGAGCATGATATTGATCTGACTGCAGAGGCCTCGCAGGATACAGTACCTCTTTTGCAGCAGTGGGATAAGAGATGGGGCTATGAAAAGTACAGTGGCAATTATTTTGCGGCGAGTGGCTGCGGTCCGACTGCACTTTCGATGGTTGTATTATATCTGACACATGATGCACAGGCGTCCCCTCTTGCGGTGGCAGAGTATGCAAAGGAGGCCGGCTACAGTGTGGATGGCTCCGGAAGTGCATGGAATCTTATGAGCAAGGGCTGCAGGCACTACGGGGTAAATGCAAAGACTATAAAGGTTGATGAGGATACATTTAAAGAAAGGCTTGATGAGGGCAATCTGATAGTCGTAAATGTCGGTCCGGGAGATTTCACAGACAATGGACATTTTATGGTGATCACAGGCTATGATGATGAGGGCTTTACTATAAATGATCCAAACAGTATCATAAAGAGCAATACCCACTGGCAGTTTGAGAGGCTGAGTTCGCAGATCAGGGCTGCATGGAGGATGTTTGTGTAGATAATAGCAGCAACACATGCATTTATGCTGATGTTTGTGATGCATATGGAAAAATTAAAAATAAGAAATAAAAAACCTGCTGTGTCATGATTGTCTGACACAGCAGGTTTTTAATAACAAACAGTAAAGTATGGTATGCAGATTATAGCAATTGAATACCATGCTCCTCACATTCCTTAATTGTCTCATCAGGCCACAGTGAGCTTTGTACCTCACCGATATGAGCCTTTCTGAGGAAGAACATACAGATTCGTGACTGTCCGATTCCGCCTCCGATAGTGTACGGAAGCTCCTTGTTGAGGATAGCCTTCTGGAATGGAAGCTTAGCACGCTCAGGACATCCGGCCTTGTCAAGCTGCTCCTTTAGAGCTTTTTCATCTACACGTATACCCATTGATGAAAGCTCAAGTGCGATATCAAGAACAGGATAGTATACGATGATATCAGCGTTTAAAGCCCAGTCGTCATAGTCAGGGGCACGTCCGTCGTGAGGCTCTCCGTTTGCAAGCTTGTCACCAATCTGCATTACACAGATGGCACCCTTTGCCTTTGCAAAATAATACTCGCGCTCCTTTGGAGTATTGTCCGGGAACATTTCCTCAAGCTCTGATGTGGTGATAAAGGTGATATCCTTTGGCAGAATCAAATCTATGTAGTCGTACTGTATAGCCATGTACTGCTCGGTCTTGCGCAGGCATTTGTATACTGTCTTTACTGTTTCCTTAAGGAAGTCTAAGTTTCTGTCCTCCTTGCGGATGATCTTTTCCCAGTCCCACTGGTCAACAAATATAGAGTGGATATTGTCAGTCTCCTCATCACGTCTTATGGCATTCATATCTGTGTAGATGCCCTCGCCGAGAGAAAATCCGTATTTCTTTAATGCATATCTCTTCCACTTGGCAAGAGAGTGAACGACTTCAGCCTCCTTGTCACCCTGCTCAAGGATGCCGAAGGTAACAGGTCTTTCATATCCGTTTAAGTTATCGTTTAAGCCTGTGGTAGGATCAACGAAAAGCGGTGCTGAAACACGTGTCAGGGAAAGACGCTGTGCGAGCATGCCCTGGAAGAAATCCTTAACAGTTTTGATGGCAAGCTGTGTATCGTGAAGATTCAGTGCCGAAGAATAGTTCTTTGGTATTGTTAATTTGCTCATTTTCGATTAAACCTCGTTGTATTATTAATTTTTAAATAAAATTCCTTTAACCTGATTATTATATCACAATTTTTCTAGAAAGATAGTCCATAATATGATAAAATTAGATAGTTTAAAGAGAAACAATATCGTTTTACCTTATTTTTACGTGTTTAAGGTGTTAATGAAAGGTAGTAGATTTATATGAGAAAAAGAGATATGACCTTTGCTTCGGCGGTGCTTGAGGCAATAGATGCTATTTTAGCTCTTGCGTATATAGGCTTACAGATTTATTATGGAGTGTGCTATCACATACAGGTATTTAAGTTTGTGGCCAATATACTTGTGCTTTTGCTTGTATACATTGCAATCACATGGCTGCAGCATTATCCGGAAAAGCTCAATCACATAGCAGCGGAGCTGTGTGTGGGCAATATCAGAAAGTATTCACTCAGGCTTTTGACGTTTGTAAAGCTTGTTTTTACTGCGGGGCTTCTGGTGCCATGCGTGTGTGATGCGTTTGGAATAGCAATCCGCGATGTATACAGCCTCATTATGATAGGGCTCATCCTTGTGGTGACGGCATATTATGAGTACAGGATATTTCAGGAAATAAAGTCATTGCGGAAATAGTATAGGAGAAATAAAATGCAGCTTAGTATAGAAGAAGTTAAAAAGCTGGATAGTAACAGCTATCAGATAATAGATATAAGAAGTGAGGAAGAGGTGGCGCACGGTGCCATAAAGGGAGCACTCAATATTCAGGCAGAGGAAATAGAGTCAGATGAGAGGGTGCCACATGATAAGAAGCTTGTCATAGTCTGCAGCCGTGGTAAGACGAGTGTGGATGTGGCAGAGTATCTCACAGAAAAAGGTTTTGATGCGGCAAGCTTAAAGGGAGGCTATATAAGCTGGCTGCTTGATGCCATGAAAGAGGATGAGGTGGCAGAGCGCGATATAAAGGCAGATGTGGAGCAAAGCATCAGAAAGAAATTTAAGAAATCCATCTGGCGCAAGTTTACAAAGGCGATAAACACCTATGAGCTTGTAAAGCCGGGGGATAAGATTGCGGTGTGTATTTCGGGAGGTAAGGATTCCATGCTCATGGCAAAGCTTTTTCAGGAGCTTAAGCATCACAACAAGTTTGATTTTGATGTGAAGTTTCTAGTCATGGACCCGGGCTACAATGAGGCAAACAGGCATGTCATAGAGGAAAACTGCAGGAACCTTGGCATCCCTGCCACTATTTTTGAGTCAGATATATTTGATGCTGTATATGATATCGAAAAATCGCCATGCTATTTATGTGCGAGGATGAGAAGAGGACATCTGTATGCATTTGCAAAGGAGCTGGGCTGCAACAAAATTGCGCTCGGACATCATTATGATGATGTTATCGAGACGATACTCATGGGCATGCTCTACGGTGCACAGGTACAGACCATGATGCCTAAGCTTCACAGCACAAACTTTGAGGGCATGGAGCTTATCAGGCCTCTTTACCTGGTCAGGGAGGACGATATCAAGGCATGGCGTGATTACAACGGTCTGCATTTCATACAGTGTGCCTGCAAGTTTACAGATACCTGTACCACCTGCAATAATGAGGAAAACCGCTCAAAGCGTGTTGAGATAAAGCAGCTCATCGCTAATCTTAAAAAGGTGAATCCTTTTGTCGAGGCAAATATATTTAAGAGTGTGGAGAATGTAAATCTGGCTACGGTTGTAGCATATAAAAAGGATGGCATAAAGCACAGCTTCCTAGATCACTATGATGAATAAGACAGATATATTTCAGGAGGGCATTGTATGGCAGATATCATGGATTATATTGACTGGCGTGGAGATATAGGCTTTGATGAGGTGCATGTAAATGAGGTGGACGGACTGATTTTTTCACAGCTTATTTATGTGCAGATGAAGCCATATATGCCGGATGCAAAGAAGTCATACCTTACGATAAAACAGCTTTCAAGCCTTTACTGCGCGGATCACAGTGATGATGAGATTGAGCAGATGCCTAATCTTTTCCGCCACTCCGCGAGGCTGCTTCAAAAGCTGGCGCACTCAAGGCGCTATGCTGACTGCATTTTGAGATATTATATATACGATATAAGTGAAAAAGAGGAGTCGCAGTTTTCTGCGGTTACGATAGAACTGCCTGACGGCACATATTTCATTTCCTACAGTGGTACAGACCATTCCGTGGTCGGCTGGAAGGAAAACTTTAATCTAAGCTATCTCGATGAGACACCCGGACAGAACAAGGCGAAAAAATATTTAAAGCAGGTGGCAGCATATATATGCAATGATGATAGGGGCATAAATGAAAAAGCCGTAAATGATAAAGCTTTAGATGATGAAAATATCAACAATAAAAGCATCAATACAAGAAAGCTGTGGATAGGCGGGCACTCAAAGGGTGGAAATCTGGCAGTGTTTGCCGCCATGCATGTGGATAAAGAGGTGCAGGATGTCATTATTAAGGTGTTTAATTTTGACGGGCCGGGCTTCAATCACAAGATGATATATACGGCAGGCTACAAAAGAATTTTTGACAGAATAGAGACATTTCTGCCACAGTCGTCTATTGTTGGCTTATTGCTTGAGCATGTGGACAATTATGAGGTGGTAAGAAGCCATAATTCGGGGCCGCTGCAACATGATGCTTTTTCCTGGGAGATAATGGGCGGAAGTATCATAAAGGCGGATGGGCTGGACAAAAACAGTGTGCGCCTTGACAAGACACTCAGAAACTGGATAGGCAGCATGGATGAGGCGCAGCGAAAGCAGTTTGTAAATGTGCTTTTTTCAATAGCATCGGACTCCAATTTCGAGAACCTTGACCAGATGTCATTTAAGCAGCTCATTGAGATGATAAAGGCTGCCGATGAGCTGTCAAAGGCTGACTGGAGCATGCTTAAGGATACAGTAAGACTCCTGATTTCTGCCGGTGTCGGCGTGGTCAGGGATGAAAAGGAGAAATAAATGTTAAATCAGTTTTCAAGAACACAGCTTTTGCTTGGAAAAGAGGCGATGGATAGGCTAAAGGGCGCAAGAGTCGCAGTATTTGGAATAGGAGGAGTGGGCGGATATGTCTGCGAGGCACTAGTCAGAAGCGGCGTGGGAGCGATTGACCTTATCGATGATGACAAGGTGTGTCTTACAAACCTAAACAGGCAGATAATTGCAACCCGAAAGACCATAGGAAAATACAAGACAGATGTGATGGAGGAGAGGATTCATGATATTAATCCTGATGTCAGTGTCGTGACGCACAGGTGCTTCTTTTTGCCGGAAAATGCTGATGAATTTCCGTTTGAAGAGTATGATTATATAGTTGACGCGGTTGATACGGTCACAGCAAAGATTGCGCTTGTCATGAAGGCACAGGAGAAAAATGTCCCTATCATAAGCAGCATGGGAGCGGGAAATAAGCTGGATGCAAGTGCATTTAAGGTGGCTGATATATATAAGACCAGCATGTGTCCTCTTGCAAAGGTCATGCGCCGTGAGCTTAAAAAACGTGGCGTGAAAAAGCTCAAGGTGGTATACTCTGAGGAGAAGCCTACAAGACCGATAGAAGATATGTCTATAAGCTGCAGAAGCAACTGCATCTGCCCGCCGGGTGCCGAACACAAGTGCACGCAGCGCAGGGATATTCCAGGAAGCCTTGCATTTGTACCATCAGTGGCAGGACTTATCATCGCGGGCGAGGTGGTACAGGACATAGCCTTTGACAGGGTATGATGAAGAATACAATTACGAAAAGAGAGGAATAAAAATGCCAGTATTTGATTTTAGCGATGCACCGGTAGCAAACGAGCATCCGGAGTGTACATATGAGACATTTCATTCGACAGAGACAAAGGCATCGGCCGATAAACCGATTGTTGTGATAGACAATAAGCAAAAGGAGTGGGCGCATCATGCGCTCGGTATGTTTACAAATCCGATAAAGCGTACATCCTTTGAATTTGAGGATGGTGACGTGGTAATCAGTGCAGATATCCTGCGCATTGATTCCCGCTTCGTTAGCCTTTTTAAGTGGCTTGGCGAAAATCACATAAAAGTACAGCTTTCAGGAGCCAATACACCTGACGGATACGCAGTATACAGGGTGAGGGAGGTGTCTCTCGGCAGAGGCACAAAGCTGTCTGCAGAGGACGGATTCCTGCAGTATATGATGGAAAGGCTTTTTGCCAGCACCATGCCTGAGGATGAACCTGACCTCGATGATTACGAGGAAGAGGGCGACAGCATGAAGCTCACCAGTATACAGAGCATCACAGATTTCATGACATGTGCAGGCCGTACACTGCCTGACAATATACTGCTGTGGGCCAGAAGAAATCTGGCAGTTGCGCGTTCAAGCGAGGTATCACCTGAGGAGAGACGCCATGCGCAGAGAGCACTTTCCATCATGATGAATATCCAGTGGAAGGGAAATTACTTTGAGGCAATTGACCCTGTGGAGGCAAGGCGCATACTCGATGAGGAGCTCTATGGCATGGAGAGCGTGAAGCAGAGAATCATTGAGACCATTATCCAGATAAACAGGACTCATACACTTCCTGCCTACGGACTGCTGCTCTGTGGACCGGCAGGAACCGGAAAGTCACAGATTGCATATGCTGTTGCACGTATACTCAAGCTTCCATGGACCACACTCGATATGAGCTCCATAAATGATGCAGAGCAGCTCACAGGAAGCTCAAGAATCTATTCAAACGCAAAGCCGGGAATCATTATGGAGGCATTTTCACAGGCGGGAGAGTCAAATCTTGTATTTATCATCAATGAGCTCGACAAGGCCTCAAGCAAAAACGGCAACGGAAATCCGGCAGATGTGCTTTTGACACTGCTTGACAATCTGGGCTTTACAGACAACTATATGGAGTGTATGGTGCCGACCGTCGGAGTATATCCGATTGCAACAGCCAATGATAAATCCCAGATTTCTGCACCGCTTATGTCACGTTTTGCGGTGATTGATATTCCGGACTATACCGATGAAGAGAAGAAGGTCATCTTCCAGAGATTTGCCCTGCGCAAGGTATTTGAGCGAATGGGAATGAAGGAGGAGGAGTGCGTTCTCACAGAGGACGGACTTGATGCAGTGATTAAGCTTCACGAGAACACATCGGGCATAAGAGATCTCGAGCAGGCTGCAGAGCATCTGGCAGCAAATGCACTTTATCAGATAGAGGTTGATAAGGTAAAGCAGGTGGTATTTGATGCTGAGGCTGTTTTTGAGCTTTTAGGCTAGCAGGATATATTACGGATACAGGAATTGTTACGAAAATAAAAGGAGATTGTCAGGATGAGAGAATTTGGAAAATCCAGAAAATTAGATAATGTGCTTTATGATGTAAGAGGACCGGTGGTGGATGAGGCGGCCCGCATGGAGGAAAACGGCACAAATGTGTTGAAACTCAATATAGGAAATCCTGCGCCGTTTGGCTTCAGGACACCTGATGAGGTGATATATGATATGTCTCGCCAGCTCACGGACTGTGAGGGGTATTCCAACTCCAAGGGACTTTTTTCTGCAAGAAAAGCAATCATGCAATATGCACAGCTCAAAAAGCTTCCTAATGTGACGGTTGAGGATATCTACACCGGAAACGGAGTCAGCGAGCTTATAAACTTAAGCATGTCAGCGCTTCTTGACAATGGTGATGAGGTGCTGGTGCCGGCACCGGACTATCCGCTTTGGACAGCCTGCGTTACACTTGCGGGAGGCACGGCAGTGCACTATATCTGTGATGAGCAGTCAGAGTGGTATCCGGACATAGAGGATATCAAAAAGAAGATTACAGACAAGACAAAGGCAATCGTAATAATAAACCCTAATAACCCTACGGGAGCGCTCTATCCAAGGGAGGTGCTGCAGCAGATAGTTGATGTGGCAAGAGAGCACGAGCTCATGATTTTTTCGGATGAGATATATGACAGACTTGTGATGGATGACTATGAGCATGTGTCTATTGCGTCGCTTGCACCGGACCTCTTCTGTGTGACCTTCAGCGGTCTTTCTAAGTCACATATGATAGCAGGTTATCGTATCGGATGGATGGTTTTAAGCGGCAACAAGGCGCTCGGAAAGGACTATATCGAGGGTCTCAACATGCTCTCAAACATGCGTCTTTGCTCGAATGTTCCGGCGCAGTCGATAGTGCAGACAGCATTAGGCGGATACCAGAGTGTAGGCGAGTATATTGTGCCGGGCGGACGAATCTATGAGCAGAGAGAGTACGTTTACAAGGCATTAAACGATATACCGGGAATTTCGGCAGTAAAGCCAAAGGCAGCATTTTACATATTCCCAAAGATTGATACTGCAAGGTTCAACATCACAAACGATGAACAGTTTGCACTCGATCTGCTTCGTGAGAAGAAGATACTTATCATCCACGGCGGCGGCTTCAACTGGGATAAGCCGGATCACTTCAGAGTGGTATATCTGCCTCGAACAGAGATATTAAAGGATGCCACAGGCAAGCTTGCAGACTTTTTGTCTTCATATAAGCAGAAATAATTATTGGCATAGATAATTATAAAACATATAACATAAAACATATAACATATAAGCTCCGGCACAGAAAACTTTTTGTTCTGACCGGAGTTTTTATATTATGCTGTAATATTTTTTAAAAGTAACCTACCTGTAACTTTACATAATGTATTATACACTTGTATCGCGGGGCGGCTGCACTTTAAAGGACGGACCGCACAGCACTCAAAAATGCATAGAGAAGAAAAGGAGAATTAAATGGAACTGCTTAGAGTAGAACACTTATCAAAAATATACGGAGCCGGAGAAAATCAGGTCAAGGCTTTGGACGATGTGTCATTGAGCGTGGAAAAGGGAGAGTTTGTGGCAATTGTCGGGGCGAGCGGCTCCGGAAAATCCACACTGCTTCATCTGCTCGGAGGTGTTGACAGGCCAACAAGCGGAAAGGTGTATATAAACGGCACTGATATTTTTGCAATGAATGATGATGAGCTTGCCATATTTAGAAGAAGACAGGTAGGCATCATTTATCAGTTTTATAATCTGATACCTATATTAAATGTGGAGGAAAACATGGCAATCCCGATGGAGCTTGATGGAAGAAAGGTGGAAAAAGCACAGATGGATGACATGCTTTTGCGCCTTGGACTTACAGAGAGACGTACTCATCTGCCAAATGAGCTCTCAGGAGGACAGCAGCAGCGCACATCTATAGGAAGAGCCCTGATTACGAGACCGTCTATAGTGTTAGCTGATGAGCCGACCGGAAACCTGGATACCAAGGCAAGCAACGAGATTATGCATCTATTAAAGACCTCAAACCGTGAGCTCAACCAGACAATCATTATGATTACACACAATATGGAGCTTGCAAAGGCGGCTGACCGCACAATAATGATAGAGGATGGTAAAATCAGATGAATTTGATGAAGACACTCACATTAAAAAACTTAAAGCTCAACAGGAAAAGAACTATTGTCACGATAGTCGGAATAATTCTTGCAACAGCGCTTTTGTCGGCGCTTGTCACACTTGTGTCAAGCTTTCAGTACAGTATGATTGAATACCAGAAGCAAAAGGGCGGCGACTTTCATGTGAAATTTTCGAATGTGAAAATGTCTGAGCTTTCAGAGTTTAAAAACAACAGAAATATTGAAAGCACATTTGAGACAATGGGAATGGGCTTTGCAAAGCTAGACGGCTGCAAGAATGAGGATAAGCCATATGCATATGTCATGGCAACAGATGAGGTCGGCTTTGAGAAAGGCTGCTTTAACCTGATAGAGGGGCGCATGGCAAAAAATGAGGATGAGATAGTCATTCCAAGGCACTTAAAGACAAACGGACGAATCGACATAAAGGTGGGAGATGAGATAACACTGGATGTCGGAAAGCGATATGATTCAAACACCGAAGGTGTCATATCGGAAAACAGCGCATATGAGAATGAGGCAGAGACACTTACCGATACTGTGACAAAGCACTACAAGGTGGTAGGCATCATGGAAAGACCGGGCTATGGAATGGAGGACTATAGTGCCGCCGGATATACATTTGTCACATACTCTGATGAACTGGCAGCAATTGATAACGGCACAAAGAGTGAGGCAAGCGAAGCTGACACTACACTCACAGTGTACAGCAGATACACTAAAAAGGCTTTAAGAAACAAGGATGCTGTGACTGCTGATATAATTGGTGTGGATGAAAAGCTGTTTGAGAAAGCAAATGATTCATCTGTTGAAATGTCTGCTGAGGAGAGTGACAGGTTTCTTAAAGAGATGGAAAATGCAAAATATGATATATATATAAATGGCTTCCTTATAAGCTATGAGTGTGTTTTCCCGATTGACGGTACATTTAAAGCACTGTTTACAGTGGCTGCTGTTGTGGCTTTGATAATCATACTGACATCAGTGTACTGTATCAAAAACAGCTTCAACATATCAATCACTGAAAAAATCAGGCAGTATGGCATGCTTGCAAGCGTGGGTGCTACGAGGCGCCAGATAAAAAGCAGCGTTAAGACAGAGGCTGCAATGCTTGGAGTGGTTGGTATTCCGGTGGGTACCATGAGCGGTATTTTGGCATCGCTTATACTTGTCAAGGTGGTGAATGCGCTGTCAGCAGGCTGGCTTAACTTTGCTTTGAGCTTTCACACATCACTGCCTGTACTTATTCTTGCTGTGATACTGAGTATAGCGACAATTTATTTCTCCGCAACAGGCAGTGCAAGAAGGGCTGCAAAGGTCACACCGCTTGAAGCAATAAGAAACACAAAGGAGATTAAAATAAAGTCAGCAAAGCTTAAGACACCGGCGATTATAGGCAGAATCTGGGGTATCGGAGGCGTTATCTCATATAAGAATATAAAGAGGAACAATAAAAAGTACAGAACCACAGTGACATCCATTGTCATCTGCTCAGTAACCTTTATTGTGATATCATACTTTATGTCTATGGCCTTTAGCGTTGTTGGGATGTCATATGCATCAGTAGATTACAATATTGGAATAAATATGTCATGTAAAAAGGACCTTGATATTGAAAAGCTCTCTGAGCTTTTGAGTGGCATTGAAGGAGCTGAGGATTATCTGGTTGGAGCAGGTTATTATTTTGATGTAGATAAGCCGGAGTATACAAAGGAATATGGAGAGTATTGCGGGCAGCTTTATGATGACAGTGAGGATGTCTCACAAGAGTTTTTAATCACGGTTTTAAATGACAAATCATATGATAAGTATGCGTCTGACGCAGGCATAAAAAATGCAGATACAGGAGCAATTCTTGTAAATAAAGGCACATTTGATGTGTATAATGAGAAAAGCTCGAAATACGTCAAAGAAGAGATGGAGCTGTACAAATATAAAGCAGGAGATACAATCAGGTGCGGCTACAATGTGTATGAGGATGCTGTTGATGATGACAATGCTGTGGAAGGTGATACTGAAAGCAGCACGGAGGATAACAGTGGATACGTTGACGAGGAAACAATAAATAAAGGAGTCAGAAAAACTGTAGATGTAACTATTGCAGGTGTCACAGACAAGGTACCAACATGTTATAATGGCTACGGCAATACCTCGCTTTTGTTTATGAACCAAAAAGGCTTTGAAAGCTTATGGGCTGACGGCAAGAGCGGTAATGAGTTCAAACCGGGGAATGCGATATATTCGGCATATGTGGTTGCAGAAAATGCAGATGAATATCAGGATACATTCGAAAAGGAGACGGAAGAAAATCCTGAGTATTCCCAGATTAGTTTTTATGTCAGCAATATGGATAAGCAGATGCGCGATGAAAAGTCACTCTTTACACTGCTTGGAGTATTTGCATACGGACTTATTGTGGTCATTGCCTTAATAGGAATCACAAATATCATCAATACCTTAAGCACCGGAATGGAGCTTAGAAGCCGTGAGTTCGCAACACTAAGAAGCATTGGAATGACAGATAAGCAGTTTGCTGGAATGGTCAGGCTCGAGAGTGTGTTTATATCTGTAAAGGCTCTTGTAATAGGTGTACCGCTTGGGATTTTAATAAGCTATCTCTTATGTGTTATGATGAACAGGATGGATGACGCAATCATTTATGAGCTGCCGTATAAAGCAATTATATTGTGTATAGTGGTTGTAATAATGCTGATTTATGCTATCATGAAACTATCAATGACGAAGCTTAGACACAATAACATTATTGATACAATCAAAAATGAAAATCTGTAGGAAATGCGGGAGCTGATATGAAAAAAATACTTCTCATAGAGGACAATAGAGGAATAACAGAGGGACTGTGTGATACCTTTACAGAACCTGAATATGAGCTTTTGACAGCAGGTAATTTAAAGGAGGCTGGGGCGCTTTTGAGTGAGCACCCCGGCCTTGTGCTGCTTGATGTGTCGCTTCCGGATGGTAACGGCTTTGATTTTTACAGCGAAAGGCTGGAAAAAGAAAAAACACCGGTGATTTTTCTTACCGCAAGGGATGAGGAAAATGATATAGTAAAGGGCCTTGAGCTTGGAGCGGAGGATTATATCACAAAGCCTTTTTCAGTAAGAGAGCTTGTGGCGAGGGTAAACCGCGTATTTTTACGAAGGAAAAGTGATGACAGCTCATCTGTCATACACGCAGGAAGCATAAGCTATGATTTGGACAAAAAGGAAGCAAGAAGGGATGGACAGGTGATTGCTCTTTCAAGTCTTGAAAACCGCATACTTGATCTGCTTTTTACAAATCACGACAAGGCTGTGTCCAGAAATGCCGTGCTTGACTGCATCTGGGAGGCGACAGGCAACGATGTGTATGACCATACAGTGACTGTCTATATGAAGCGCATCAGGGCAAAGCTTGGTGAGGATGTGATAAAGACTGTGAAGGGAATCGGGTATCGTGTTGATTCAGATGAAGCTCTTTAAACAGTATCGGCTGACAGAGACAGTTCCCGGGGGAAAGCATGAGAAAGAAGAAATATAATTTAGAGAACAGAAAACATTTTGTGTATTTTGCAATAATATATACATGTATATGTGTGACGGTTATGGCTTTTACCGTCTTTTTTCAGTACAGGGCGTATACGAAAAACTATAACGCCACAGTGGCTAAGCTATGTGCACTCATTCATGAAAAATATCCCGATGTATCAGATGGCAGCATAGCCGGGATTCTAAATGACAGTAGCTTCGATAGTGATTATACAAATTTAAAAAGCGCAGAGACGCTCTTTAAAAAATACGGCATTGATATGGAAAAGGATTCTGCGGTTTTGTCAAATGAAAAAGCGCTTAAAGGAGCTCTTTGGCTAGACATATTTCTTGTTGTGCTTTTTGCAGGGGGCTTTTGCCTTTACATTGTGCTTATAAGATTTAGCTTTAAAAGACAGGTCAGACAGGCTGCGGATTATCTGCGCCGCATAAATCAGGGAGACTACAGACTTGTTATGGCAGATAGCACAGAGGGAGAGATTTCTATACTTAAGGGAGAGCTTTACAAGACAGCAATCTATTTGAGGGAGTCTGCGGAAAATGCAAAGGCAGACAAGCTTTTGCTAAAGGATGCGCTTTCTGACATATCGCATCAGCTTAAGACACCGCTCACATCACTTTCGATAAATCTGGAAAATCTGGAAGGAAATCCTGATATGGCATCTGAAAACAGAAGCAGGATAATGCGCAGGGCAAAGCGTGATGTGGACAATATATCGCATATGGTGCAGGCTATCTTAAAGCTCTCAAGGCTTGAAGCGGATGTTGTGGAGTTTGATGAGAAGGATACGCTGCTGTCTGAAATTGTGTCTGAGGCAGCTGACAATGTGATGGCACTTTGCGATTTGAGAGACATAAGGCTGTCCATAGATGAAGGCTCCGATAAGGATGCCAGTATACATGCTGATGCATACTGGCAGTGTGAGGCCATTACAAACATAGTAAAAAATGCAGTGGAGCATGCAGAGAGTGAGGTAAGGATAGGCTTTTACAGGTATGAGATGTATGCAGAGATAACAGTGCAAAACGATGGAGAAGCCATAAGTGATGAGGACAAAAAGCATATTTTTACGCGTTTTTACAGCGGCAGCGGACAGCCGGCAGACAGCATCGGCATAGGACTTTCGCTGGCGGAAGCAATTGTGCGTCATGACAATGGATATATCCTTGTGGAGGATTGTACAAAAGATGTATTAAATGAAAAAAATGAATGCAGTGGCACACGCTTTGTGGTAAGATATTTGTGATAAGTTGAGAAAAATTATCAATAAATACACTAGGAAGCGATAAAATGACACTAAAAGAACTTGGCATAGGACAGAGTGCCAGAATACTTACAGTAGGCGGTGAGGGCGCACTGCGCCAGCATTTCCTGGATATGGGAGTAATCCCAAAGGCCGAAGTAACAGTTATCAAATTTGCACCGATGGGAGACCCGATGGAGCTTCAGGTGCATGGCTATGAGCTCACATTGAGGCTTGATGATGCGGCACAGATTGAGGTAGAATTAATTGATAGCCGTTCAAGAAAGCATGAGGGTCCTAAAAAGATAAGCAACACAGCCCATCCCGGACTTGGCGAGGAGGGCAAATACCATGTGAAGGGCAGTGGCAATCCCCTTCCGGATGGTGAGAAGCTCACATACGCACTTGTGGGAAACCAAAACTGCGGCAAGACAACACTTTTCAACCAGCTTACAGGCTCAAACCAGCATGTGGGCAATTTCCCGGGAGTGACGGTGGACAGAAAGGATGGCTCTATTAAAGAACATCCGGATACATCAATCACAGATTTACCGGGCATTTACTCAATGAGCCCATATACGAATGAGGAGATTGTGTCGAGAAACTTTGTGCTCGATAACAAGCCAAAGGCCATAATAAATATCGTAGATGCGACAAATATCGAGAGAAACCTGTATCTGACCATGCAGCTTCTTGAGATGGATATACCGATGGTTATCGCTCTAAATATGATGGATGAGGTGACGGCAAACTCAGGCTCAATCGATGTAAATAAAATCGAGGGACTGTTAGGAGTGCCTGTTGTACCGATTTCTGCCGCAAAGAATCAGGGTGTTGATGAGCTGGTGCGCCATGCGATACACATTGCAAAGTATCAGGAGCGCCCGGGCAGACAGGATTTCTGTGATGAGAATGATTTTGGCGGTGCCGTGCACAGATGTATACACGCGGTCAGTCACCTGATTGAGGATCATGCAAAGCTCGCCGGAGTTCCGATTCGCTTTGCTGCTACCAAAATTATCGAGGGAGATGCGCTTATATTAGAGCAGCTTCATCTTGATGAGAATGAGAAAGAGGCAATAGAGCATCTGATTGTCCAGATGGAGAAGGAGCGAGGCCTTGACAGAAGCGCTGCAATTGCGGATATGCGCTTTACATTTATTGAGAAAATATGCGAGAGCACCGTGGTAAAACCGAAGGAGAGCAGGGAGCGTATCAGAAGTGAGCGTATCGACCGTGTTCTTACAGGCAAATACACGGCAATACCGTGCTTTATAGTGATAATGCTTGCTGTATTTTATCTCACCTTCAACGTAATCGGAGCTGGTCTTCAGTGGCTTTTGGAGCAGGGCATAGGAGCACTGACCGCACTGACGGATAAGGCACTCACAGCGGCAGGCGTGAATGAGGTGCTGCACGGACTGGTAATAGACGGCATCTTTCAGGGTGTCGGAAGCGTATTAAGCTTTTTGCCGATTATCGTGACACTGTTCTTTTTCTTATCCCTCATGGAGGACAGCGGATACATAGCGAGGGTTGCATTCTTCATGGACAAGCTCCTTCGTAAGATAGGACTTTCCGGACGAAGCATAGTACCAATGCTCATAGGCTTCGGCTGTACGGTGCCAGCTGTCATGGCAACACGTACACTGCCAAGTGAGAGAGACCGTCGAATGACTATACTCCTCACACCGTTTATGAGCTGTTCGGCAAAATTGCCAATTTATGCATTCTTTGTTAGTGCATTTTTCCCGAAGCATGGCGGACTTGTCATGGGAGGACTGTACTTCCTTGGAATAATTGTCGGAATACTTTTCGCATTTATCTACAGAAAGACTTTGTTCAGGGGTGACGCAGTGCCATTTGTCATGGAACTGCCAAACTACAGGATGCCGGGCGCCAAGAATGTGTGCCAGCTGCTCTGGGAAAAGGCAAAGGACTTTTTGCAGAAGGCATTTACAGTAATACTTATTGCCACAATGCTTATATGGTTCTTACAGAGCTTTGACATACACTTTAACATGGTAACAGACTCAAAGGACAGCATGCTTGCTGCTATTTCAAGTATTATCGTGCCTGTCTTTAAGCCTCTGGGACTCGGAGACTGGCGTATATGCACGTCACTTATCAGCGGACTCATGGCAAAGGAGAGCGTGGTATCAACACTGGAGATACTGTTTGGAGGAACTGTTACGACAGCACTCACAACACTTTCAGCTGCATCTCTTCTGGTGTTCTCGCTGCTCTACAGCCCTTGCGTGGCTGCTATAGCATCCATAAAGAGAGAGCTGGGGGCAAAGTGGGCAGTCAGCGTGGTGCTTTTGCAGTGTGCGATTGCATGGGTGGCAGCATTTATTGTAAGAGTAATTGGACTGCTTGTGATGTAAAAAACTGACTACAAAAAATATAAAAGGAGATATTTGATGGAGATTAAACTGGAAAATGAATCACTTGAGCTCACGATAAACAGCTTCGGAGCAGAGCTTAAAAGCATCACCGGCAAGGAAACAGGTACACAGTATCTGTGGGATGCCGATGAGAAATACTGGAAGAGAAGCGCACCGGTGCTTTTCCCGTTTGTCGGCAGCTTAAAGGACAAGAAGTTTACCGTTGATGGGACAGATTATCCGATGGGACAGCACGGCTTTGCAAGGGATATGGAGTTTGAGCTTGTGTCACAGACAAAGGATGAGGCATGGTTTTCACTTAAATCAAATGATGAGACTCTTGCAAAATATCCGTTTGAGTTTGTGCTCGAAATCGGCTATAAGCTCTCAGGCAGTGAGATAAAAGTGACCTGGAGGGTGACTAATCCTGCGAAAAAGGATTTACTTTTCTCAATAGGTGGTCATCCGGCATTTATGTGTCCGGTCGCAGAGCAGGGAAAGCAGTCAGACTATTATCTGAAGCTTGACACAGACAAAGCAATCACCTACGGACTTATCTGCGACGGAGGACTTTTAGACAAGGAGGACAATCTGCTTAAGGTGGATGCGGATGGATACTGTCAGATAGATGAGCACATGTTTGATAAGGATGCGCTCATAATAGAAAACAGACAGGCTTCAAAGGTGAGCCTGTGTACACCGGATAAGAAGCCATACCTTACGGTGTCCTTTGATGCGCCTTTATTTGGTCTGTGGTCACCGGCAGGAATGGGAGCACCGTTTATCTGTATTGAGCCGTGGTACGGCCGATGCGACAGAGCAGGCTTTGCCGGAGAATTAAAGGACAGGGAGTATGGTAATTCGCTTGCACAGGGTGAGAAATTTGAGAAGTCATATACGATTGCAATTGAGCTATAGATTTTCTTGTTCTCAATGTGACTTAAATAGTTACAAACATAAATTATAAGATATAGTTAGAATCATGGGACTGCGATATATTGCAGTCCCATGATTTTTGTATTGACAAAATGCAAGATATGAAATATATTATACTTAGCTAGTGACTAATAAACAGTAGAGCGTTAATCAGTAGAGAGGGTGTTATAATGCAAAAGCAAAATTCAAAAAAGAAATTTTTGGAGAAACTTTATATTAGCTTATCATTTTATTTTGGGGATGATGACTGTGATAGTTTAATTAAAGACTATGAAGAATGGTTCGAAAATGAAGAAATGGCTGAAAAAAGCGAGCACGAAATATGTTCCGGCTTAGGAAAACCGTTTGATATCGCGAGAAATTTATACAAAGATTCAAAAGAAGGAAAAGAGCATACGTTTCCATTGAAGAGTAGTGTTTTATTACAGACAATTGCCACGCTAGTTATATATTATGTGCTATGCGTTAGTTTGTTAAGATACTTTGATAAAAACGGCTGGAATTTTTATCCGGTTGCTCTGATAGCTAATGTTCTAGTATTTATTGCAGGTTTGTTTATTCTTAAAAAATCAAAATTAACATGTGATATGCAATTTAAAAACCATCTGTTATTAATCGGATTATTCTTTTTTATTTTATTAACAGAAGTATTTCTGGTAATGAAAAAGAATGAGGCTGGCTTAGGGAGTTATTATGTGGTATTAGTTACAACAGCTATAATTATTCTGAGTTGTATTATTATTTACATCATCTTAAAGAAATATATAATAAACAGGGAATTGGGTTTTATAACGATATTTCATATACTTGGTATTATTACCTGCTTAATGTATTTTATAAATCAGTTACATATGTTTTATATAGAAAGAACGCTTGGGCTTGAAAAAATAATAGCATATAGTAGTTTATTATATATTCAGACACTGATTTTTGGGACAATTTTATTGTTAAAATTAAAATATGAGAGGAAATCATAAATGGATTCACAGCTAAAAAGAGGAATCTTAAATATATGTATTTTACAGCTTTTAAAACAAGAAGACAGATATGGATACGATATAATTAAAATATTGCAGGGACTTTTCCCGGATACAGATGAAAGCACTATTTATGCCATTCTAAGAAGACTGAATAAAGGAGGGTTGACGGAAGTATATTACAGTGAAAAATCATTGGGACCACAGAGAAAATATTATAAAATAGTAGAAAAGGGGGAATTATATTTAAAAGAAAACATAGCTTCCTGGAATGAGATAGTAAGGATTTTTCACGAACTTGAAATAATGTAATGTAGAAACTACAAGTAGATAGCGGAGGATACTATAAATGAAAAAAAACAGAATGATAATTATGATATTCCTTGTTTTAGGGATAATTTTAAATGAGAATATTGTAACATTTGCAAAGGATGATGAAACAAATGTAAGATATGTAAAATATTCTATTGAAAATAATGAATATTTATCAAGTAATAATATTATATCGACAGAAAATTATATAAAAATGATCGGTTAATAACAAAAACAGTATATCAACAACCTGATGGAACGATTATTACTGATACATTAGATATAAGTGCTATTGCACCAGCATCAAGGAATGGATCAGACACCGCTACAAGAACTAGAACAATTTCAGGATGGGGAAGTGTATCAATAACAGCTAGTTTTAAATGGTACACTAAGGGAATGTTCAGTTATGTTAAATGTACTAGTATGTCAGCATCACATTCACTTGATTCTAGAGCAAAGGTTAGTACATGGGAGAAGAATTATACGAAAGACTATGTATCCATAGGAACGGCAAAAGCACAAGTTAAATATTATTTTTATAATTCAAAAAATCCTGCTCAATATCAAGATGGAACATTTAAAATTACTTGTTCAGATGAAGGAACAATAAGCGATAATAATTAACCACACATGTATTTGAAAAGCAGGTGCATCGACATATATAGCATAACGCTATATGTGCCTTGATGCACCTGCTTTCTTCAGGTTTGCCTGAAGCAGCCATTTCTGATCAATTTTCTTAAGATTTTCACCGAATCTGACATGCAGCCGAACTGAGCCTTCGAGCTGCTCGATATGTTCAATGGTGCCCTTGCCGAACTTTGGATGATTGACATCGTCATTGATATTAAATTTTACAGTACTGTTTTTCTTTTTGCGGTATTCCTGTTCGCGTGAATATGTGTCGCGGATAGGAATACTCTTGTCAGTAATTTTCTTTTTGAGAATTTTATCATAATCGTGCTTAATAAGTCCTTCACCGGCTTTGTAGTAAGGAGTGGGAGCTGCTCCGATAAGTGAGCAGCAGTATTTCCAAGCACTTCCGTGTATGCCGGGCTGCCAGTTGTATTTATCAGGAATGTCCATATTGTACTGCATATAGTGGGCATATTCATGCTTATATAAATCCATCCTGTCATCCTTTGACAAGGGCTTTGTCACACAGTAGCCGATGAAAAGCAGCGAAAAATGAAATTCTTCTTCATCATGCCCAAAGCCTGGAGTGTATGCACCGAGCCTGTCCGTATCAAAGCCAAATGTGATAGGAACCCTTGCACCGTTAAGCCCAAGCTGTCTGTCGAGTTTTTGGTAGAGAAAGCGGATTTCTGCGAGATGTATTTTTGTTTCGTTTTCGAGTAGGTGTCGTAAATTGTTGTCTATGTTCATAAGTATATTTCTCTAAAAAATCAGTTTGTTTTCAATACAGTAATGATATATTCCGTCATCCTCAACCGATTGACACACAAAATCAGCCTTAGCCTTGACTTCGTCCTTGGCATTGCCCATGGCAACACCCATGCCTACGGCTTCAAGCATTTCAATATCGTTATGTCCGTCTCCGAAAGCAATTGCTTCATCCTTTGAGAAGCCATAATGCCTAAGCACTGCAGCAACAGCATTGCCTTTGCCACTGTTAAGAGGAATAATATCAACGGCTTTATCCCACCATGCAGTTATCTGTGAGTGGGGCGCGCCGGATAGAATCTGTGAGTGCTCATCTTTCTGGCAGGAGCACATAATCTGGTAGATATCAGTTTTGCTTATGTCATCAAAATTGTCAGCAATTTTAAGCTTTTCACTGCCGAAGGCAAAGTACTGCTCTAAATCAGGGTCGGTACCGTTTGTGACAATCATATGCTCGTTGCTGATTGCAATGGCGCGGTTCATCTGCTTTAGATTGGAAATTATCTGATATTTGTCGTGCTCATTAATAGGATTTTTGAAGATGATATCATTGCCTTTGGTGACGAATGAGCCGTTAAAGGTGAGCAGGACATCAAAATCAATTCCATCAAAATGAGGCACACCTGTGTAGCTTCTTCCGGTAGCCATACAAAGGATGATGCCGTTTTGGTGGAGCTGCCTAAGTGTAGCAGCAGTGTTTTCGGATAATTCTTTATGTCCCAGCCGAAGAAGGGTGCCGTCCACATCAAAGAATGCTATTTTAATCATAATTCACCTGCCTGTTTTAATGCTAATTTAATAATATGATATGAGGGTCACTAAGGTATACATCGAATTGCATGCGAGCATGCATCGATGATACCTTGTGACCCTTTAATCATAACATAATAAGCGCAAGATAAAAACATTTATTTAAATTTCTGCCACAACGTAAGGTACGTAAGCCGGGGACTGAGGGGACACACGCGCTTTAGCAGGAGCGCATAGCGAAGAGACTTAGATACTGTAGAAATTATGCCAATGAAGCACAGAAACGCACCTGCATGGACGCAGGTGCGAGGAGAACCGCGCCATGGAGGGCGCGTTTCAACGGTTTCGTCGTGCATAGAAAACCTAAGAGCATAATTTCGTACATAATCTTAGTCGCGAAGCATAGAGAGGGCGAAAGTGCGTGTCTCCCCAACAGTCCCCGGCTTACGTACCGACCTGCGACCAATGCGCAAAAGTTGCGCACAAAAACACGCACCTAATCCCTTGTTTGTGAAAAATGCTTGAAAACAAAAGTTAAAAAATGTCGAAATTGCACATTGACATAATCATAATACTGTAATATACTAAGTTCAGAACAAGCGGTTGCGCGAAAAAAGCGCACCTAAGAAATAAATCAAATTACAAGCAAATGGAGGAAACAACGGATGGACAAATTTATTGTTAACATCATTCACCGCCCTGAGATGGTGCCTGAGTACTCAGCAACAGTGACAGGACAGGGAAAAGAAGAGGATATCGGAGATAAGAAGCTTATCACAGAGTCACTCGACATCTTCAAGACACAGCAGAGACTTGCACATGAGGCGGGACTCAAAACTACAATCCAGATGACATATGCTTCGCTTTTTAATGATGAGGCAGTAGAGCTTGCAAAGCAGGATCACGAGAAATATGGTGATGAGATAGCACTTTCACTCCTTGGACTTCCATGTGAGGAGTTTAGAGAGAAGTATAAGACAAAGGATTTCTGTATCTGGATGTTCTCAATGGAGGACAAGAAAGCTATCGTAAATGATGTTTTCGAGAAATTCCATGACAGATTCGGTTTCTATCCTGAGTCAACAGGCTCTTACTATATGGATGCAGACCTTACAAACTACATCAAAGAAAAATACCCAATGGTAAAATGTGCAGTTGCAACATGCTGGGAGGAGGGCCCTAAGGCATACCACACATGTAACAACTCATGGTACACACTCTTCGACGGAGGCCCATGGGCACCATGGATTCCATCAAAGCAGAACACACATGCGCCAGCAGCAAATAAGGAAGAGGATAGCGGAATCGTAGCAATTCCACATCTCTCACGTGACCTTATTGCATGCTATGACGGAAACGGCTCAAACTTCGGAACACATCCACAGAACGTGCTTCGTGGAATGATTTACGATACAAAGACATGGGAGTATCCATATCTTTACAACCTCATCGACCAGTACAGAGACCTTGCAAAATACAATAACGGATATTCATACAACATGATGTTCGTAGGACCTGGCTGGATGAACAAGATGGGACGCTGGGAGCAGCCATATGAGCTTCTCTTAAAGTCATACACAGACGGCTGTAATTACTATGGCAAGTTAAAGAAAGAGGGTAAGCTCATCGACATGACAATGTCAGAGTTCGCTGATTACTTCAGAGAGAAGAAGGGTGTCAACGCAGGCAACTACAATGAGCCTGAGTGTGCACCATGGAGAGATATCCTTTACGGCTCAGACAAGCAGCTCTTCTGGTACTGTGACCCATACATGAGAGCATGCGTAAACATGGATCAGGGTGGAGCAATCGTAGACCTTCGTCCATACGTTGCAAAGCTTGAGTGGCCTGTAGGAATCGGAACAAAGCATGTACAGGATGCATCTTATCCATTCCTTATTCAGGAAAAATACAGAGCAGGATACTTTACACACTATGCAGGAGCTGGAACAGTAAGAAGTGCCAAGCTTTCTCACAACGGTGAGGAGGTTGACCTGTGTCTCTGTCCTACACACAGCCATTTTTCAGAGGAAGTTATTGATGGCAAGAAGACAAGAATCCTTACACTTGATCCTGTAGATATTGAGTTTTATGATGTTAAGCTTACTCTTCAGACAAAGGAATACTTTGAGGAGGGCTCATCAAACATCAAGATTGAGCGTAATATCCTTAGCATGAGTGATCCAAATGCAGAGGTTTATCTCGATGAGTACATCACAGCATGCTACGGAACAACAGAGTATCCTGAGGATATGACAGGCATCACACTTACATGTGAGGGAGAAAACCCACAGAGCATCAATTATGAGTACAAGTGTCGTGATGCAAAGCTTGACGGAGCAACTGCAGTAAGCGCAGTAATTCCTGCAATTCAGACAAAGGTTTCACTCACACCATCTGCAAAGGCAGAGGGATACATTGAGGAAGGATATGCATTCTCTCCAATGTTCAAGCTTGGTTACAAGAAACAGATTAAAGACAAGGAGGTATTTGCAACATGGCTCAACTTGGAAAAGGCAAATTAAATTACAGATGTCCTTTATGTTTTATGAGGGATCTTGATATTGATATGTTCTATAATAAGGAAACAGGTATTTATAGCTGCATCCGCTGTCAGTTCAGAGGTACAGAGGAAGAGGTGCTTCAGGGCAACGAGGATGTCCGCAAGAAGTACAAGGCTATGTACAAGAGATTCGACAAGTTCGATTTTGATTAAAGTAGTGATTGGTACGCTGCTGCTATAATAGCAGCAGCGTGTTTTGCATTTCGCTACAAAGGAGAGTATATATGGCGAAAAGAAAAAAAGACACGATGGAATTCAGATTCTATGAGCTGCCACAGGGAGAATCTGCACTTGTGCTGTGCGGAGAATCATGGAAGAGAGTGTATGGTCATGAGGAATTTCACCTGCATTTCCATAATCTGCTTGAAATCGGCATCTGCCGCGAGGGAGATGGAAATATGTATCTGGATGAGGATATTTACCAGTATCATGACGGCGATATCACATTTATACCTGAGAATTTTCCACATGTTACAGTCAGCTATGGTGAGGTGGTGAATTTCTGGGAGTATATTTTTATTGACATACGTTCTGTGATAGAAGAGATGTTCCCAAACAATACGGCATTCCAGAATGAGGCAGTTACGACTATATCAAAAAAAGCGTTTATGACTAACGTGTATCAGAGCCCGGTTGTGGCCGGATATATAAATTCCATCATTAGGGAAACTAATGAGCACAAGGAATATTCCCAGAGAACAATAAAGCTTCTTGTGCAGGGAATTGTAATTGAATTGCTGCGCAAGTATGAGGAGCTGCCGGAGGAAGATAATGATGTCGTAAAGGGCACTAATATGTCACAGATAGCCACGGCGCTTGACTATATGAATAAGCATTACAGTGAAACAATAAAGGCAGGGGAGCTTTCGTCACTGTGCAATATGAGTGAGACTCATTTCAGGAGACTGTTTGAATCATATATCAATATGCCGCCTATGGAGTATCTGAATCTGATAAGAGTGCAGAAGGCGTGCGAGCTTATGAAAAAAACGAATGAGCCGATGGAGCTTATTGCACAAAAATGTGGATTTACAACCCAGTCAACTTTTAACCGTAATTTCCGCAAATTTTTGAACACTTCGCCATATCAGTGGAAGATAAATCCTGAAAATTATGAGCATAAACTACTCAATTTTAGGATATCTGCACTAAAGGGATGGTAGAAAATACATGCCTTCGTCTTATAAGAGGGCTTTGTGTTTAAAACAGACATGTATTAAATAATAAATACAGTAGATAGGAGTGTATAAAATATGAGTAATTTTGATTCAAATATCATTAAAAATCCTGAAATATTTGAGCAGAACAGACTTGCGGCTCATTCGGATCATGTGTGCTATAAAAATGAACTGGAGAAAATTAAAGGAAAATCAAGCCTGAGATATGATATGAACGGCTTATGGAAGTTTGCATATGCAAAGAATCAGTCCTTGGCCCCTTGTGGCTTTGAGGCAGCTGACTATGATTGCAAAGGCTGGGATGAAATCAGAGTTCCGGCACATATCCAGATGGAAGGCTATGACGTGCCAATCTATACGAATACCACATATCCGTGGGAGGCTGATGAGTTTATCAAGCCGGGCGAGGTACCTGAGATTTTTAATCCGGTTGCAAGCTATGTGAAGTATTTCACAATCCCTGAGAATATGAAGAACAAGAGGGTGTGTATTTCGTTCCAGGGAGTGGAGAGCGGTTTTGCACTCTGGCTGAATGGACACTATGTCGGCTACAGTGAGGACACATTTGATCCGTCTGATTTCGAGCTGACTGATTATATTGTCGAGGGTGAGAACAAGCTTGCGGTCAGAGTATGGAAATGGACATCAAGCAGCTGGTGTGAGGATCAGGATTTTTACAGATTTTCAGGCATTTTCAGAGATGTATTTTTGTATGCCGTTCCTTGTGCACATGTGGAGGATTTGTCAGTTGTTCCTACACTTAATGATACCTTTGACGAGGGCACACTTAGTGTGTCAATAAAGGCAGATGGTGATGGTATTGCAAGTGTAAAGCTTTATGAGCTGGGCGATTTGTCTGTGGAAAAATATGACAGGGCAAAGCTTTTATTGGAAGAGTTTGATATAGAGCTTAGGAATAAGGAAATCTGCGATGGCTCATGTAATGTGAAAAATCCTCTGTTATGGAGCGCTGAAAAGCCGAATCTGTATGAGGTTAAAATTATAGTTAAGGATACGCATGGAAATGAGACCGAGTTTATCAGCCAGCTGGCAGGCTTTAGAAGATTTGAGATGGTAGACGGACTTATGAAGCTAAACGGTAAGCGTATTGTATTTAAGGGTGTAAACCGCCATGAGTTCAGCTCAATAACAGGCCGTGTGCCAAACCGTGATGAAGTGATAAAGGATATTGTCACAATGAAAAAGAACAATATCAATGCTATAAGAACAAGCCATTATCCGGATGATTCCATGCTCTATGAGCTTTGCGATATTTATGGAATCTATATGATAGCGGAGAACAATCTTGAGAGTCATGGCACATGGGAGGCATATAATAAGGGCTATGTTGACCTTGACTTTGTTGTGCCAAAGGACAAGCCACAGTGGAGAGAAATGATGCTGGACCGTGTCAACTCATGCTATCAGAGGGCTAAAAATCATCCGGCAATCCTTATCTGGTCATGCGGCAATGAGTCGTTTGGCGGCAAGACCATATATGAGATGTCGCAGCTTTTCAGACAGCTTGATAAGCATCGTCTGGTGCATTATGAGGGAGTATTTAACGATAGAAGCTATAATGACACAAGCGACATGGAAAGTCAGATGTATACACCGGTTTCCGGCATTGAAAAATTCCTGGCAGAGCATCCAAAAAAGCCGTTTATATGCTGCGAATATACACATGCAATGGGAAATTCCTGCGGTGCTATGCACAAATATACAGAGCTTTCAGACCGCGAGCCTAGATATCAGGGTGGATTTATCTGGGATTATATTGACCAGTCAATCTACAAAAAGGACAGATACGGCAAGTGGTTCCTCACATATGGCGGAGACTTCGGTGACAGGCCTACAGATGGAGATTTCAGCGGAAACGGCATCTGCTACGGCGGAGAGAGAGAGGCCTCTCCAAAGATGCAGGAGGTGAAGTTCAATTATCAGAATATCTCGGTTGATTTTGACAGCGACTACATCTTTACAGTCACAAACAAAAATCTCTTTGTAAATACATCGGTTTTTGATGCTTTTGCCATTCTTCTTGCAGACGGTGAGGAGGTTTACAGGACAAAGCTTCAGGTATCTGTTCCACCGATGGATAGGGCAAGCTATGAGGTGCCGGTGACTCTTAAAAATTCCATGATAGATGCGGAAAAAGAGTACTGTATTGTGGTATCATTTGTATTGAAGGAAAACACCATCTGGGAAAAGGCAGGATATGAGATTGCATTCGGACAGCATATGATAAAGAAGCCTGTAAGTGAGTATTCATGCGACAAATCAGTTGAGCTTGTTATTGGAAACGGAAATATCCTTGTAAGAGGTGAGAACTTCAAGGCACTTTTCTCAAGAATGAATCTGGGAATGGTTTCATATGTATATGGTGGCGTCGAGATGCTTCCAAATACTATTCCACTGCCGAATTTCTGGAGAACACCTACCAACAATGATTCCGGCAACATGATGCCACAGCGCTATGCACAGTGGAAGATTGCCAGCATGTATGTGACCACCAGACAGGATCAGCGCTTTGCAGATACATCACCAAGGGTAGAAAAAAATGATAACAATATCGCCATCACATACACTTATTTCATGCCTACCACACCGCAGAGCTCATGCGAGGTGACATACAGAGTGTTTGGTGATGGAACAATCGAGACAACTCTGTCATATGACCCTGTAAAGGAACTTGGCGATATGCCGGAGTTTGGCATGATGTTCAAGCTGGATGCCGATTATGATACAGTGAAATGGTACGGACTCGGACCACAGGAGACATACGAGGACAGACAGCATGGCGGAAAGTATGGTGTATACGAGAATAAAGTGGCAGACAACATTGCCGAATACCTCGTTCCGCAGGAGAGCGGCAACAAGTGCAGAGTAAGATATGCAAAGGTAATGGATAAGAAGGGCAGAGGCATGATGTTCTTTGGTGATGAGCTTTCGTTCTCGGCACTGCCATATACACCACATGAGCTGGAAAATGCTGCACATCACTTTGAGCTTCCACCTGTACACTATACTGTTGTCCGTGTGGCAAAGAAGCAGATGGGTGTAGGCGGAGACGACAGCTGGGGCGCACATACTCATCCGGAGTATCTGCTTGATGCCTCAGAGAAAATGGAATTCACATTCTGTTTCCGTGGAATCTAGCATTTTAAGGTTGTAAGGAATATTATTACGCATTTTGAGAGCAGGGACTATTACTGGGACTGCTCTCATGGTGTAAATAAATGATATAAGGATAAATGATATAAGAATTAAGGAGAATTAAAATGTCAAAATTTATTAAGGGTATGGATTTATCAACCTTGCTCGAGCTGGAACGCTGCGGAGCAAAATACTACGAGGATGGAAAGGAGAAGGATATTCTTGACATCATGAAGGAGCATGATGTTGATACAATCCGTCTTCGTCTGTGGAACGACCCAAAATCAGAGGAGGGTGAGCCTTACGGTGCGGGTAACAATGACCTGGCTGAGACTATCGCTATCGGAAAAAAGGTTACAGATGCAGGCTTTGGAGTGCTTTTGAATTTCCACTACAGTGATTTCTGGGCAGACCCGGGAAAGCAGATTAAGCCAAAGGCATGGAAAGATTTCGGTGTGGACGAGCTGGAGCAGGCTGTATATGATTTTACACTTGAAAATCTGACAAAGATTATTGAGGCAGGTGTAAATGTCACAATGATTCAGGTAGGTAATGAGCTTTCAAACGGACTTTTGTGGCCTGAGGGAAAGGTACCTAACTACGATAATATAGCAAAATTTGTGAATGCCGGAATACGTGCCTGCCGCAAGGTAAATGCTGATATTCCGATTATGATTCACCTCGATAATGGTGGAAACAATGAGCTTTATGTCAGATGGTTTACAAACTTCATCGAAAGAGGAGAGGAGTTTGAGTATATTGGATTGTCATACTATCCTTTCTGGCACGGCTCTCTCGATCAGCTTGAGTTCAATATGAACGATATTGCAAAGCGTTTCAATAAGGACCTTATCATAGCTGAGGTATCCATGGGCTTTACAATGGACAGCTACCAGGAGTACGAGAAGCTTGCTGATTCTGAGCGTAAGGGTTATGCGACAAAACCGGAGCTTGTTGAGAAGATAGATTATCCTATGACTATTGAGGGACAGGCTGACTTTACAAAAGATTTCTTAAACAGAGTGGCAAATGTGGTGGATGACCACGGAAAAGGATTTTTCTGGTGGGAGCCAGCGTGGATTCCTGTACCGGGCTCAGGCTGGGCTACACCTGCTTCACTTAAGTACATGAATGATCCGGGACCATGCGGCAATGAGTGGGCAAACCAGGCACTTTTTGACTATGATGGAAATGTGCTGCCGGCACTTGATGTTATTAAGAATTTTAAAAAATAAAATAATAACATATGTAATTTTGTTGCATGATTTGATTTGTTATGTTGCATTTTCAGTCGGATGTATTGCAATGTAAAAATGTGCAGTTATAATAGAGTTATAAAGAAAGAACGAATTATTTTAACTATCAATTTAACGCAAATACAATCAGCAAAGGAGAAGAAAAAATGATACAGCAGAACGTATTAGACAAATTCAAGGAGCTTTTTGGAGCAGATGGGGATATCAGAGTATATTTTGCTCCGGGACGTGTAAATCTGATCGGTGAGCACACTGACTACAATGGAGGACATGTGTTCCCTTGTGCACTGACCATCGGCACATATATGGCAGCAAGAAAGCGCGATGACAGGAAGCTTCGTTTCTACTCTATGAATTTTGACAATCTGGGTGTGGTTGAGTCATCACTTGATGAGTTTACACCTGATCCGGACGGACTTTGGATAAACTATCCAATGGGCGTTATGTGGGCCTTCGAGGGACGCGGAATGAAGCTTGAAAGCGGTCTTGATATTGTTTTATTCGGAAATATTCCAAACGGCTCAGGACTTTCTTCATCAGCATCTCTTGAGGTGGTTACAGGATATATGTTAAAGGATATTTACGGCTTTGACGTGACAAATCAGGATATTGCACTTATCGGTCAGTATTCAGAGAACAACTACAACGGCTGTAACTGCGGTATCATGGATCAGTTTGCATCTGCAATGGGCAAAAAGGACAATGCAATTTTCCTTGACTGCAATACTCTTGATTTTGAGTATGCACCAATCGTTTTGGACGGTGCAAAGATCGTGGTTACAAACAGCATGGTTAAGCACAGCCTTGTAACAAGTGCTTACAATGACAGAAGAAATGAGAGTGCACAGGCTCTTAAGGATTTACAGACAGTATGTGACATCAAGACTCTCGGTGACCTGACAGATGAAGAGTTCGAGGCTCATAAGGATGCGATTAAGGATGAGGTTGCACGTAAGAGAGGCAAGCATGCGGTTTATGAGAACCAGCGTACCATCAAGGCTGTTAAGGCACTGAAGGAAAATGATATCGAGACATTTGGAAAGCTTATGAATGCTTCACATGTATCACTTCGTGATGATTATGAGACATCATGTCCTGAGGTTGACGTACTTGTTGATGAGGCATGGAAGATTCCGGGTGTTATCGGATCACGAATCACAGGCGGCGGCTTTGGAGGCTGCACAGTCAGCATAGTAAAGGACGAGGCTATTGATCAGTTTAAGGCAAACCTGACAAAGGCCTATGAAGAGAAGGTTGGAAAGACACCTGAGTTTTATGTTGTTTCAATCGGAGACGGACCTAGCCGTCTGGCATAAAATTAGCAATATGAAATAACAGTAACGGATAAACAGGTTTTTCCCGACAATGATTAAGGAGCATGACATGATTCAGGAGAGAATATTAGAATTAGTAAAATATGGTCTTACAACAGGACTTGTTGACCCTGCTGATGAGGTATACACAGTAAACAGACTTCTCGAGGTACTCGGAGTGGACGACATCGAAGATGAGACATTTGAAAAGGTAGAGGCTCAGCCGGCATGGACACAGGAAGAGGCAGAGGAGAAGCTTGAGGGTATACTCGAGGATATGATGACATACGCATATGACAATGGCATCATGAAAGAAAACAGCATTGTATACAAGGATCTTTTTGATACAAAGCTGATGGGCTGCCTTGTAAATGCACCAAGCGTGATCAGAGCCCGCTTTAAGGATTTATACGACAATGAGTCTTCACTTGCGGCAACCGATTATTTTTACAAATTAAGCTGTGACAGCAATTATATCAGAAGACAGCGTATCAAAAAGGATATGAAATGGACCACAGACACAGAGTATGGCACACTTGATGTGACAATCAATCTCTCAAAGCCAGAGAAGGATCCAAAGGCAATTGCTGCCGCTAAAAATGCTAAGCAGAGCGCATATCCAAAGTGCCAGCTTTGTAAGGAAAATGAGGGCTATGCAGGCCGCGTAAACCATCCTGCAAGAGAAAACCACAGAATTATCCCTGTTACAATAAACAACAGCCAGTGGTTTTTCCAGTACTCACCATATGTATACTACAATGAGCATTGTATCGTGTTTAATTCAAAGCATACACCGATGAAAATCGAGCGTGCCACATTTGGAAAGCTGCTTGATTTTGTGACACAGTTTCCACATTATTTTGTAGGCTCAAATGCAGATCTGCCAATTGTTGGAGGCTCTATCTTAAGTCACGACCATTTCCAGGGAGGACACTATACCTTCGCTATGGCAAAGGCTCCGATAGAGAAAAAAATCACATTCAGGGGCTACGAGGATGTCGAGGCAGGTATCGTAAAATGGCCTATGTCTGTTATCAGAATCAAGTCGGCAGACAGGGATAAGCTTATTGATCTTGCAGATAAGATTCTTCTTGCATGGAGAGGCTATACAGATGAAGAAGCATTTATTTTTGCAGAGACAGATGGAGAGCCACACAACACTATCACACCTATAGCAAGACGTCGTGACGGAGACTATGAGCTTGACCTTGTGCTCAGAAACAACATCACCACAGAGGAGCATCCGCTTGGCGTATATCATCCGCATGCCCACCTTCATCACATAAAGAAGGAGAATATCGGACTTATCGAGGTAATGGGACTTGCAGTGCTTCCGGCCAGATTAAAAGGTGAGATGGCAGAGCTTAGGGATGCAATCCTTACAGGAAAGGATCTGCATTCGACTGAGACTCTTGCATCACATGCTGACTGGGCTCTTAAGTTTATGTCTAAGTATGATAAGATTGATGAGTCTAATATTGATGGTATCATCAATGAGGAGATTGGACTTGTATTTAAAGAAGTGCTTGAGTGTGCAGGAGTGTACAAGTGCACTGATGAGGGACGTGCAGCGTTCCAAAAATTTATAGATGCGGTAAATGCATAAGATTTTCAATTATCTTTTTATAATGCGGAAAGCACCGGCGAACATACTATATATTTCGCAAGTACTACGCAGCTAAGAAGCAGTAAGAATTATGATTTAGGGTGTTTAGACAATGACACAACCGGCTTTTATGTGCCGTCCATGGCACATAACGCCTTGCCCCAGCGTCCATGCTGGGGCATTGTTGTATATGGACATAATTCTAACTGCTTCTAAGCTGCTTCGTAAAGCTCAATATATAGTATGATTCGCCGGTGCTTTCCTCGGCTGTGAGATAAACTGATTTTTAAAGGATCTGTTAAAGCCATTATTGTTAATGACTTTTTACTAAAGACTTGTAACTTGACTAGATTTTGCTTTCTGCAATTTATGCAGGCAGTGGATGAATGCAGGCACCAGGAAGGCATCTGCGAGAATCCATGCGAGTGGGCTTGCAAAGCAGGCGGCAGAAAAGCCGAATATCGGTACAAATACAAGTCCGATGAGCGAACGCGCAATCATTTCTGCTACTCCTGCAAACATTGCAAAACCTGAAAAGCCCATGCCCTGTATGGTGAAACGGACTGTGTTTACCAGAACGAGCGGGATGTAGAAAAATGCATTTATCAGCAGAAACTGATGAGCCTGTGCGACAACCTCTGTTTCGCTTGGTGATACAAACAGGTAAATCAGATAGTTGGCTATAAACAGCAGTGCCACAAAAATCAAAACCGAATAGATCGATCCTATAACTGAGGCTGAAATAAGCCCCTTCTTTACACGTTCAAATTTGGCTGCGCCGACATTTTGTCCACTGTAGGTGGCCATTGTGGAGCCGAGTGCGTCAAATGGACACACCATAAACATTGAAATACGGCTTGCAGCGGTCATTGAGGCAACTGCGATGGAGCCTAAGCCGTTTACGGCAGTCTGCAGTATGACGCTGCCTATAGCGGTTATCGAATACTGAAAGCCCATAGGAAGTCCCATGACCATCAGATTTCTGACATATGAAGAGTCAAGCTCCAAATCATTTCTGCTAACATGTAACAGAGGTACATTTTTTGCTATGTAAATGATGCACAGCACTCCTGATACACCCTGTGACAGTACGGTTGCAAAAGCCGCTCCAAACACGCCCATGTTAAATACCAGAATGAAAAGTAAATCAAGACCGATATTTAGAACAGCCGCGATTATAAGGAAAATAACAGGTATGACCGAGTTGCCGAGAGATCTCAGATATCCTGACAGCAGATTGTACAGTATTGTGGCAGGAATGCCTGCAAATATGACAATCAGATACTGGTAGGCGAGGTCGTAAATGTCGCCTGGCGTATTCATCCAGGTCAGAATGTGACCGCAGAGAAGCACAGTGAGTGCCGTCATGATTATTGCGATAATTACAGACACAATTCCTGCATTTCCTACATATTTTTTAAGTCCTTTTTCATCCTTGGCACCAAAGCGCTGGGCTATTGGAAGTGAAAAGCCGGCACACACACCCTGGCAGAAGCCGATGATGAGAAAGCAGATGCTTCCGGTAGAGCCGACTGCGGCTAAGGCCGAAACACTTAGAAAACGGCCGACGATTATAGTATCCATAAGGCTGTAAACCTGTTGAAAAAGCATTCCGAGAAGCAACGGAAGGGAAAAGCCCAGAATGAGCCCGGTAGGAGAACCTACAGTGAGGTCCTTTGAATTATTTTTAGTCATTATTTATAATCCCCCTTGATTAAAAATAGATAAAAATATATATAAAAAATAGTGATTAAGTGTAATATACAACCTTTACAAACATAAGTAAATGAGGTAAAGTAAAATTGTTAGCATTTTTTTGGGTGCATATTTTAAAGTGAATAAAAACGCTGTTTTTATGTTTGATATCATGTTTTTTGAGAAGAAAATTGAATAATCAGTAAATATGTATGGGCTGACATATAATTAAATTTGGAGGAAAAGAATGAGAGACTGGGAAAATAACATTCGAAAGGTTGTACCTTATACACCGGGAGAACAGCCAAAGAATACCTGTGTTATTAAGTTAAATACAAATGAGAATCCATATCCGCCAGCGCCGGGAGTGAAGGAGGTTTTAAGTAATTTCAATACAGATGATTTAAGACTGTATCCTGATCCAAGGGTTGATAAGCTGGTAAATGCAATTGCGGATTTCTATAAGATAGACAGCTCGAAGGTGTTTGTCGGAGTTGGCTCTGATGATGTACTTGCCATGATTTTCATGACATTTTTCAATTCGAAAAAACCTATATTGTTTCCTGATATTACATATTCATTTTATGATGTGTGGGCAGATATGCTTCGAATCCCTTATGAGCAGCTTCCATTGTCTGATGATTTTTCAATAGTACCGTCAGATTACTATAAGGCAAACGGCGGAGTAGTATTTCCAAACCCTAATGCTCCGACAGGAAAGCTCATGCCTCTTGATGAGATAGAGGATATAATAGAGCACAATCAGGATGTAATTGTCGTAGTAGATGAGGCATATGTGGATTTTGGCGGGGAGAGTGCGCTGCCGCTCATTGACAAATATGATAATGTCATCGTGGTACAGACATTCTCGAAATCTCGCTCGCTGGCAGGCTCAAGAGTTGGTTTTGCCATGGCAAGTCCTGTGCTTATCAAGTATCTGAATGATGTGAAATATTCGTTCAATTCATATACCATGGACAGAATCACAATCGAAGCAGCTACAGCAGCGGTAAAAGACAGAGCATACTTTGAAGAGACCACAGCAAAGGTTATAAAGACACGTGAGTGGACAAAGAAAGAGCTTAAGAGACTTGGCTTTACATTCTGTGACTCAAAGAGCAACTTTATATTTGCAAAGCCTGCAAATGTTTCTGCAACAAAGCTTTTTGAGGACCTTAAGGCAGACAATATATTTGTCAGACATTTTAGCTCACCTGAGCGAATCAACGACTATCTGCGCATATCCATAGGAACTGATGAGCAGATGCATACACTAATTAAATTTTTGGAGAATTATTCATGTTAAAAAAATATATTTACATCTTTTTAATTTCAATGGTACCACTTATTGAACTCAGAGGAGCAGTTCCGGTTTCACAGGTGATGGGGCTGCCGATAGTGCCATCATTTATCGTTTGTATCATTGCAAATATGCTTCCGGTACCAATTATTTATCTTTTTGCAAGAAAGGTGCTCATATGGGGAGCAGACAAACCAATTATTGGAAGGTTCTTCAGCTTCTGCCTTGAAAAAGGAGAGAAGGGCGGCAAGAAACTTCAGGCAAAGGCCGGAAGAGGTCTGTTTGTTGCACTTTTACTTTTCGTAGGTATCCCACTTCCGGGAACAGGTGCATGGACAGGAACACTTGCTGCAAGTATCCTTGATATGGATTTCAAGTCAACAGTTGCCGCTGTCATGCTTGGAGTACTGCTTGCCGGCATGATTATGATGTTAGTAAGTCTGGCGGGCGTGTCTATATTCCTGTAGAATTTATGGGATGCTCAGGCAATGATTGATTAACAATGCGTTTTCTTCGACCCTTATTAAACAGTACAAATCCGGTCACCAGTGAAACAATTGTAACAGCAATCACAATCACAAAGACCACTACACTATTACCGGGATCAGGGAAAAATCCTGAAAGTGTGCCCCAAAGGTTGAAAAGCAGATGAAGCCCCATAGAGTAGTAAATAGAGCCACCGCGTTCGCACACATATCCGAGCACGATGCCAAGTGCAAAGGCATATATGCCTTGAATCCAGTTGAGATGGAACAGTCCGAAAAGTGCAGCCTGCATCAGATTGGCAAGAGCAAATGGCAAAGCCTTTCTGGCACAGCGCATGGTTACACCGCGGAATATAAGCTCCTCACAGATTGGCGCCAGTATTACAGAATAAAGTACTGTCACAAAGGTGGTATCTGTGATACCGGATGTTTCAAAAAGCTTGTTGTACTGCTGCAACCAGTCGGGACGGATGTAGCCGGTTAAGTTTGCGATAAAATTGGCAGCAAACTGTGTACCCGGCACGAGTATGACGATTGCCACAATCATCATGGGATTGAAGGTTTTCTTAGGGGATGGAAGAAAATTACCTTCGTATCTGGCATAGTACCACATGCCAAAAATCGCAATGGTAATGAGTGCATAGATGACCATAATCATCATGTTAAAATTTACAGAGGTAAATGTCTTTTCAAGGCGGTCCGATACGTTTGCAGACGGAAAAGCAAGCTTTCCGACAAAACCCTGTCCAAACACTCCCATGCCCATCATAAAGAACAAGGCGATAGTCTGAATTGCCTCAACTGCAAGCAGTGGGACAAATGTGTAAAAGAAATATCCTACTTTTTTCATTTTCAATTTACTCCATTCTGATTTATTAGGCGATAGTAACACTAGTATAACATATCATAATTTAATTGCAAGAAAGCTGTTTACTTTAAAACTTTAATATGTTAAAATTAAATGTAAATAAATCGCATGAAAAAGGAGAACACGATGAGCAAGAATCTTAAAACAGAAGCAGTAGACCATTTGTTTGATGCTATTTTGTGTCTCAAGGATAGAGCAGAGTGTTATACATTTTTTGAGGATGTTTGTACTGTAAATGAGCTTTTTTCTCTATCACAGAGATTTGAAGTGGCAAAGATGCTTAGAGAGCAGAAGACATATCTTGATATAGCAGAAAAGACCGGGGCTTCCACAGCCACAATCAGCCGTGTGAACAGATCCTTAAACTACGGCAACGATGGGTATGATATGGTTTTTTCACGCATGGAGGATGGCTCTGACAAAGAGGATTAGTTTATCATAGGGGGAAAGAAAAACAGGCTCGTTAATTTGAGCCTGTTTTTTTAGAAGCCTCTTTTTCTTCATTTAGATCGTCAATCATGCGCTCAATCAGCATTTTCTTGATGTAGACATCAAAGCTCAGCATGCAGATAAAGCTGAATGTGTGGAGAAATTTCTGATCCTCAGCAGGAAAATCCTCAAATGTCTCACCGGCAATCTTGTATTTCTTGCCGAGATCCTTTAGGAGCTTCTGCGATTCCTCCGCCTCTAAGCTGAAAACCTCAGTATAGACATCCTGCATCGTAAATCCGTCATCATTGCCGAAATACTTCTCGGTAAGCGGATTAAGAATCGAGCGGATATCGTTGATGCTCAATATATTTTTGAAATAATATATAAAAAGCAGTGTGAGCACATGCTCCTTAGAATACTTTTTCTTGTCCGGAGAAGGGAGCAGATTGTTTTTGGCATAGTTGTTTATCATTGTCTTGGTAAGGATTTTGTCGCTCTCATAGCGCTTTGATGCAGCGAGCTGCTCGTCCATGAAGGTTGTGACCTGATCCATGTACAGATCAATATTTGGTATATCCTCCGGCTTTATGTAATCTATTGATTTAAGCTGCTTTAATAATTCTGATAAAAATTCTTTAACGTCATTCTCCATATCATCACCTCAGGCTTTTATTATATAGTATTGAAAACTATATGACAAGTTTTTTTTGATTTTTCTCATATTGGGTTGTGTGAAACATATGTTTGTGGTATGCTGTAGATAAATTATTTTTGTATTTATGGTTTGTGTGCCTGTAATAAGACTGGAGAATTGAGAGGAAAACAGATGAACTTAGATATGTTGAATGAACAGCAGAGGGAGGCCGTTTTGACCACAGAGGGACCGCTTCTTATTTTAGCGGGGGCCGGCAGTGGCAAGACCAGGGTTCTTACATACAGGACTGCCTACCTGATAGATGAGTGTGGCGTCAATCCTTACAATATCATGGCAATAACCTTTACAAACAAGGCTGCGGGAGAGATGCGTGAGCGAATTGATGATATGGTTGGCTATGGTTCGGAAAGCATATGGGTTTCTACATTCCATTCGACATGTGTGCGTATACTGCGCAGGTATATTGACAGGCTGGGATATGACACGAATTTTACCATATATGATGCTGACGACCAGAAGGCTCTGATGAAGGACATCTGCAAGCGTCTTGAGATAGATACCAAGATGTATAAGGAAAAGATGTTTTTAAATGTCATTTCATCTGCAAAGGATGAGATGATTGATCCGATAGAGTTTGAAAACCGCTTCACAGGTGACTTTGTGAAGCGCAAGCAGGCACTTGTATACAAGGAGTATCAGAATGCCCTAAAGCAGAATAACGCACTCGATTTTGATGATCTGCTTGTGAAGACAGTAGAGCTTTTTAAGCTGGATAAAGAGGTGCTGGATTACTATCAGGAGCGCTTCAGATATATCATGGTGGATGAGTATCAGGACACAAACACCGTGCAGTTTGAGCTTATCAGGCTTCTTGCCATGAAGTATAAGAATCTGTGTGTGGTGGGTGATGATGATCAGTCCATTTACAAGTTCAGAGGTGCCAATATCTACAATATCTTAAACTTTGAGAAGCATTTTGAAGATGCAAAGGTCATAAAGCTTGAGCAGAATTACAGGTCTACCCAGAATATCCTGGATGCCGCCAACAGCGTCATTTCCAACAACGTGGGTAGAAAGGACAAGCGCCTTTGGACTGACAACGGAGCCGGAGACAGGATTACCTTTGAACAGCTTGAGAGTGGCTTTGAGGAAGCGGATTATGTAGCGCGTTCGATAGCGAGACTCGTGAGAAAGGGTGAGGCGCGCTATAAGGACTGTGCTGTGCTTTACCGAACCAACGCACAGTCGCGTCTTTTCGAGGAGAAATTTATTGCTGCCAACATCCCATACAAGATTGTCGGCGGCGTGAATTTCTATGCCAGAAAAGAGATAAAGGATATCCTTGCATATTTAAAGACTATTGACAATGGCCATGATGACCTTGCGGTAAAGCGAATAATAAATGTGCCAAAGCGCGGCATCGGAGCTACAAGCATCAATAAGGTGACAGACTATGCTCTTGAGAAGGGGATAGATTTTTATACGGCACTGCGCTATGTCGATGAGGTGCCGGGCATGGCGAGGTCAGCAGGCAAGATAAAGCCTTTTGTGATGTTTATACAGTCACTTCGTGCGAGAGCCGAGATGGATTCGGTTTCGCAGCTCATACAGGCAATAATCGATGAGACCGGCTATGTTGATGAGCTGAAGGCAGAGGGCACGGATGAAGCAGAGCAGCGTATTGAGAATATTGATGAGCTTATAAACAAGGCTGTTGATTACGAGCAGGGGGAGGAGAATCCTACTCTCAGTGGCTTTTTGGAGGAGGTAGCGCTTGTAGCCGATATAGACGGTCTTGACGAAAACAGCGACTATGTGGTTCTTATGACTCTGCACAGTGCTAAGGGACTTGAGTTTCCGAATGTGTATCTGGCGGGTATGGAGGATGGTCTTTTCCCAAGCTATATGTCAATCACGAGTGATGATGCGACAAGCGAGATAGAGGAGGAAAGGCGTCTTGCTTATGTTGGCATCACGAGAGCCAAGGAGCATCTTACCATCACATCTGCACGCATGCGCATGGTGCGTGGAGAGACACAGTTCAACAAGGTATCGCGATTTGTGAAAGAGATTCCGCGTGAGCTTATGTCAGGTGAGGTCTATGAGCCAAAGCGCCGTGATGATGACATTGAAAGAAATTCACAGAGCACCTACAGAAAAGCTAAGGAAGCCTTCAAAAAGACACCTACATACGGCACAGAGTATGCGACCACCTTTAATACACAGCGTACAAGGACACCTGTCTACACGCCTGTGAGCAACCAGAAGTCATTTGCCAGTGCCAATACCACCGGAGGCCTTTCATATAAGGTAGGAGACAGAGTATCGCACATCAAGTTTGGCGCGGGAGAGGTCATGGCAATCGTAGAAGGCGGCAGGGATTATGAGGTCACTGTGGACTTTGACAAGGCCGGTACCAAAAAGATGTTTGCTTCATTTGCCAAATTGAAAAAAATTGACTAAAATTATTGTAATTTTTATAGGAAAATTGGATATAATATGCTATAATGGATTTAACAAATAGCATTTGACAATTACTTTTGGAAAAGGAGCGGATTGAATTATGAGTAAAGTTGAAGAATTATTAAAGGACAACAAGCTTGCAGAGAAGCTCAGCATGGCAAAGCTTAATGACCTTCTCAAAAAAGAAGAGGAAGACAAGAAGCCTTCCAAGGCTGTTATCATATTTGCCATCATTGGTGTATTAGTTGCAGTGGCAGCAGCGGCATATGGTATCTACAGATTTTTTACACCGGATTATTTAGATGATTTCGATGATGAGTATGATGATGAATTCGATGATGATTTCTTCGAGGATGAAGACGATGATGATGCTGAAGAGGAAAAAGAGGCACCAAAGACTAAAGAAGAGAAATAGTCGTTTTTAGATAATGGGGGCTACATATGTAGTCCTCATTTTTCTTTATGTGTGAAGCAAGGCATTTGAAGTCAGACATACAAAGGAATAATAAAGTATAAAGAGAGATAAGAATTACATGAAAAAAGGATTTAGAGGAACAGGAACCGTAGAAAGAGTAGACTTCCCAAACAAGGGAATAGCCGTTACAGATGACGGCGACAGAGTAATTGTGAAAAATACAATTCCGGGACAGAAGGTGGAATTTGTTGTAAATAAAGTAAAGCATCAAAGGGCAGAGGGCAGACTCATGGAGGTAATTGAGAAATCCACTCTGGAGACAGAAGAGCCATGTCCTCACTTTGGAATGTGCGGGGGCTGTACATACCAGACAGTGCCTTACGAAAAGCAGCTTGATATGAAGCTTACCCAGGTGAAAAAGCTCATTTCGGATGCCATCGGAACTGAAAAAGAGGCAGGATATGAGTTTATAGGGATACATGGAAGTCCGAAAAAGAGTGAATACAGAAACAAGATGGAATTTTCCTTCGGTGATGAGTACAAGGATGGCCCTCTTGCGCTTGGCATGCACAAAAGAGGAAGCTTTTATGACCTTGTGACAGTATCGGACTGTCAGATAGTGGATGAGGATTTCAGGACAATATTAAAGGCAACACTTGATTATTTTTCAAAAAACAATATCCCATATTTCCACAGAGCAACACACAAGGGCTATCTGCGGCATCTACTTGTCAGAAAGGCAACAAAAACCGGTGAAATCATAGTCGACCTTGTCACTAGCACACAGACAGAGGGCTTCAACGAGGAGGAGCTGCTCGCAGGCTTTAGATATTCGCTTTTGACCAGGCAATATGACGGCAGATTCAAGGGCGTTTTACACACAAAAAATGACAGCGTGGCAGATGTGGTCAAAAACGAGGGCACAGAGGTGCTCTACGGAGATTCATATTTCTACGAGGAACTCTTAGGTCTGAAATTCAAAATCACACCATTCTCATTTTTCCAGACAAACTCACTCGGAGCGGAGGTGCTCTATGAGACAGCGAGAGAGTTTATCCTGGGAGATGACAAGGATTCGCTAAACGGTAAAACAGTCTACGACCTCTACAGCGGAACCGGCACCATCGCGCAGCTTATGGCACCGGTGTGTAAGGAAGTAGTAGGTGTCGAAATAGTTGAGGAGGCAGTTTGCGCAGCAAAGGAAAATGCAACTCTTAATGGTCTTGATAACTGTAAATTTATCGCAGGTGATGTCCTCAAGGTGCTTGATGAGATAGAGGAAACACCTGATTATATAATTCTTGATCCACCACGAGACGGTATCCATCCGAAGGCTATCGGGAAAATCATAGAGTATGGTGTTGAGAATATGGTTTATATTTCATGCAAACCGACAAGCCTGGCAAGGGATTTGCAGATATTTATGGCCAGAGGGTATAGAGTGGATAAGATATGCTGCGTGGATATGTTTCCGAATACGTATCATGTGGAGACGGTAGTACTGCTTTCCCACAAAAAGCCAGACGGACATATCAACGTAAAAGTTGAGTTTGGCGAAGGTGAGGGAAAAGTTCCGCTTGATAATATCGCTAAAAGAGCCGAAGAGTACAAGCCCAAGGAACGAGTGACCTACAAAATGATAAAGGAGTACATAGAAGCTAAATACGGCTTCAAAGTACATACCGCATATATCGCAGAGGTAAAGAGAGATTTAGGATTGCCGATGTATGATGCTCCTAATGCGGTAGAAGAATTGAAACAGCCGAGGAAGCATCCGACAGCGGAGAAAGTGGAAGCCATAAAGGATGCATTGAAGCATTTTGAAGTGATTTAATGAGGATAGGCGTATCATTAGAAATAGTGGTACGCTTATTTTTGTCCCTTTTTGCAGATTTGTCCTTTCCCCTGCTTTCCAATATAATGAAGCTAAAGAAGTGGAGGTGTGCTTATGAGAGAGAAATTTAATCATCTGTATTTGGATAGCCACGAAAGAAAACTTTTAATACATAGCCTTGTAGAGTTAAAAAATCAACTTATTCAGCAAGGCAGATATACGGACTGTATTGACGAGCTTATTTTTAAGGTCATAAATGCACCGACCAAGAGAATGAAAATTGAATATGTCTAAGGCAAATTACAAAGCCGCTTATTCTTATTGATTTTAAGAGTAGGCGGCTTTTTTGCGTTCTCTGGTACTTGTTTACATAGCCACCTTGACAAAGTGGCTAAATCTATGTGAAAGGAGGACGCATCTATGTCAAATTGCAAAGTGATTGCTCTGACTAACCAGAAAGGCGGTGTCGGAAAAACAACCACAGCGGTCAATCTGGGCGTAAGTCTGGTGCAGCAGAGTAAAAAAGTCCTGCTGATTGACGCTGATGCACAGGCAAATCTCACGATGGCTCTGGGTTATAACAGACCAGACGATATTCCCATAACGCTCTCTACTGTGATGCAGAACATCATAGACGATAAAACGCTTGATGTTTCACAGGGGATTATCCACCACAGCGAGGGCGTTGACCTGCTTCCATCAAACATTGAGCTGTCGGGCTTTGAGGTAAGGCTAATCAATGCAATGAGCCGTGAGCGTGTGCTGAAAACCTATGTCAATGAGGTTAAAAAGAATTACGATTATGTGCTTATTGATTGTATGCCGAGCTTAGGCATGATAACCATCAATGCTCTGGCGGCGGCTGACAGTGTAATTATCCCGACACAGCCCCACTATCTCTCGGCTAAAGGTCTGGAGCTTTTGCTTCGCTCCGTATCAAGGGTCAAGCGGCAAATCAACCCAAAGCTGCGGATAGACGGTATCTTAATGACTATGGTAATGCCCCGTACCAACATTTCTAAGGAAATTACGGCAACTGTCAAAAGTGCATATGGTCAGAAAATCAAGGTGTTTGATACCGAGATACCACATTCTATCCGTGCGGTGGAAGCTACCGCAGAAGGCAAAAGTATTTTTGCTTACGACAAAAGCGGCAAGGTTGCCGTAGCCTATGAGCAGTTAGGAAAGGAGGTGGCAGAGATTGGCGAGAAGCAGAGAAACCAAAATCGAGCTGACCGCATACGATGACCTTTTCCAAACGGACGAAAGCCGTGAGGAAGCAAAGCTCTCTAAGATAAGGGATATTCCCATATCGGAGATTGACGAGTTTCCAGACCACCCGTTCAAGGTTTTAATGGACGAGGATATGGAACAGCTTGTCGAGAGTATCAAGCGAAACGGTGTAATGACCCCTGCGACAGTTCGCTTAAAAGAGGACGGATGGTATGAGCTTATCAGCGGTCACAGGCGAAAAAAGGCTTGTGAACTTGCGGGGCTTGAAACGCTGAAATGCGAGGTTAAAGAGCTTACCCGTGACGAAGCCATTATTGTGATGGTGGAAAGTAATCTCCAACGCTCCGTTATTCTACCAAGTGAAAAAGCCTTTGCGTATAAAATGCGGTTGGAAGCTATGAAACGACAGGCAGGCAGACCCGCAAAAGAAAATTATTCCCCAGTGGGTAATAATTCTGAGTTCGCTACTTCAAGTGATGAACTTGCCGAAAAAGTCGGTGAAAGCAAAAATCAAATCTTCCGCTATATCCGTCTAACGGAGCTTGTACCCGAAATCCTGCAAATGGTAGATGAAAGGCAGATTGCTTTTCGTCCTGCGGTTGAAATTTCCTATCTGACCGAGGAACAGCAATACACCCTGCTTGAAGCAATGGAGTACAACGATGCTACCCCGTCATTGGCACAGGCTATCAAAATGAAGAAGTATAACCAAGACGGTAAACTCACTTCCGAGGTTATCCAGTCCATTATGGAGGAAGAAAAGCCCAATCAGAAGGAAAAACCTGCTTTCCGTGACGAGAGGATAACCAAGCTCATTCCAAAGACTGTTCCCAGAGGGCAGGAAACAGATTTTGTTGTCAAGGCGTTGGAGTTTTATAACCGACACTTGCAGCGGAACAAGGCTCACGAGAGATAGCCACACACCGAGGGCGAGGTCTGCCCATTTGAGTGGATAGCCATTATTTTGGATTTCCCCTCTCCACACCTCACCCCCTAACTACTGCCAGTAACTATCCGAGAAAAGAAATACTTTAAGCTGTCCATAACGGGCAGCTTTTTTCGGTCAGTAAGGCAAAATATTCAATCCAAATTACAGGAGGTAACTATGAAAATCCCTAAATTGTTCAAAAAGGCTGCGGCTTTTGTAATGGCTGCGGTCACGGCATTATCCATAATGCCTGCGACGGCGTTTGCTGCGGGTGACATCGGGACGATTTCCTTTTCCCACACCTATGACAGCAACGGTAATGCGATGAGGTACAATTCCAGTGCGAATATCGGCGGCTATACCGCAGGCGGAACGGGAAATTATAAGTACCGTATGTTTGTGGACGGTGAGAATGCGTTTTGTATTCAGCCGGGAGTACCGCTGAAAACAGGAAACACCTTGAAAAAGGCTTCCTCTGATACTTGGAACGCCCTTTCAGCCAATCAGAAAAAGGCGGTTGGGCTTGCCCTGCTCTATGGGTATCAGGGCAACCGAAATAATCTGTCGGGAAGTGATGATGAAAAATGGCTTGCCACGCAGACACTCGTTTGGGAGTTTGTCACAGGCTGCCGTGAAGCCACAGGCTCATATAACCAGACAAGCACCACCGTTTACAGCCTGCACTTCGGTTCAAATTATGCCAACAGCGGAGCAAGGGCAGTGTATGACCAGATTGTTGCAATGCTGCGTGAGCATAACACCATTCCGAGCTTTATGTCGGGCGGTAAGAATGACATCACAAAGGAGCTTGCCTACAAGGATGGAAAGTACAGCATCACATTGACGGACAGCAACGGCGTCCTTTCCGATTACAGCTTTTCAAGCTCTGACAGCAATGTGAGTGTATCGAAGTCTGGAAATAAGCTGACAATTAGCTCCACCGTAGCTATCAGCGGTTCTGTCCGCATTACGGCAAAGAGGAACAATGTGCCGACTGTCAGCAGCAGTGCAAAGCTCATTGCCTATGGCGACCCGAACTTGCAGGATTTGGTAACAGGTGTGGAGAATGCTGATACCGTGTCTGCATATATCAATATCGAAACGCCGACAGGCACGATTGCCCTCAAAAAGACTTCTGAGGACGGAGTTGTGGAGGGCATCTCTTTTACAATCAAAGGTGATAACTTCAATAAGACAGTTAAGACAGGAAAGGACGGCTCTGTCTCCGTGGAGGGATTATTCCCTGGCACTTATACCGTCACAGAACAGTCCATTGACCGTTATGAGCCGCAGAAAACCCAGACCGTGACCCTTATTGGAGGAAAAACCTCTACTGTGACCTTCAGCAATACTTTGAAGCGTGGCGGTCTGGAAATCGTCAAGACTTCCGAGGACAATCTGGTGGAGGGAATGAAATTCCACCTTTACGGCACATCTTTAAGCGGCTTGCCTGTTGACGAGTATGCCGTGACTGATAAAAACGGTCTGGCAAAGTTTGAAAATGTCCTTATCAGCGGCGATACCCCGTATGTGGTTGAGGAAGTGGATACCGCAGTCCGCTATGTCGTTCCTGCTTCCCAGACAGCTCCGATTGAATGGAACAAGGTCACAAAACGCAGCTTCGATAATGTATTGAAGAAATTCCAAGTGACTGTGACAAAGACCGATGCAGAAACAGGTTCTCCGCAGGGCGACGCTTCCCTTGCGGGTGCGGTTTACGGCATCTATAAGGGTGAGGAACTGATTGACACCTACACTACTGATGAAAACGGTCAGTTTACGACCAAGTATTATATCTGTGACAATGATTGGACTGTCCGTGAAATCAGCCCGTCCGAGGGGTATCTTCTGGATACCGCAATCCACAAGGTAGGTGCAGAACCAGAGCTATACACGGTAGAGCTGAACAGTACCGCAAACGATGTGAATGAACAGGTCATCAAAGGCAATATCGCAATCATCAAGCATACGGACAACGGAGAAACCCAGATTGAAACACCCGAAGAAGGTGCGGTATTTGAAGTGTTCCTCAAATCCGCAGGCAGCTATGAAAATGCAAAGGAAACCGAGCGTGATGTGCTGACCTGTGACGAGAACGGCTTTGCCCAGACAAAGGATATGCCGTATGGCATTTATACCGTCCGTCAGACCTCTGGTTGGGAGGGGCGTGAGCTGATGAAAGACTTTGATGTGTTTATCAGCAAGGACGGTCAGACCTACCGCTACCTTATCAACAACGCTAACTTTGAGAGCTATATCAAAATCGTAAAGAAAGATGTGGAAACAGGCAATACAATCCCGTATGCAGGTGCAGGCTTCCAGATTTACGACCCGAATGGAAACCTTGTGACTATGACTTTCACTTATCCCGAAGTGACGACCATTGACACCTTCTATACTACGGCAGACGGCGACCTTATCACACCGCAGACGCTGGAATACGGCAAAGGCTATTCCCTTGTAGAAGTACAAGCCCCGTATGGGTATGTCTTAAATTCCGAGCCTGTTTATTTTGATGTGGTGCAGGAAAACTCTGAGGAAGAAAGCGGCATTACCGTTATTGAGGTAGTACGTTCCAATATGGCACAGAAAGGCACAATTACCGTAGAAAAGTCTGGCGAGATATTCAGCTCCGTGGCAGGCGATAAGGGATTGTATCAGCCGATTTTCTCTGTCAGCGGTCTTGAGGGTGCAGTCTATGAAATTACCGCAGCCGAGGATATTGTCACTCTGGACGGAACGGTCAGAGCAAACAAGGGCGAGGTTGTGGACACCGTTACAACAGGAAAGGACGGTACAGCAAAATCCAAAGAACTGTATCTTGGAAAATATGCGGTTAAGGAAATCACAGCTCCGTATGGAATGGTGCTGAATGAGGAAGTCCATTCTGTTGAGCTTGTGTATGCAGGACAGAATGTTGATGTAACGGAAACGGCTACTTCTTTCTATAATGAAAGACAGCGTGTTGAAATCGACCTCATCAAGAGCCTTGCCATTGATGATGCCTACGGCATTGGCAAGAACGGGGAAATCTTTGATGTGACCTTTGGTTTGTATGCGTCGGAGGAACTCACAGCCGCAGATGGAAAGACCATTCCTGCGGACGGTCTGATTGAGGTCATTTCCCTTGATGAAAGCGGTCACGGGAAAGCTATCAGTGATCTGCCGATGGGCGGCTATTATGTGCAGGAAATCTCGACCAACTCCGCATATATTGTCAGCGATGCAAAATACCCTGTTATTTTTGAATACGCAGGACAGGATACCGAAACTGTCTGTATCACAGCCAATGAGGGCGAAGCTATCACAAATGACATTATTTACGGCTCTGTAAGCGGTAAGAAATCTAATGAGGACGGAAAGGCTCTGGGCGGTGCAGTTATCGGTATCTTTAAGACAGGAACTACCGAGTTTACAAAGGAAAATGCGATTGCCGCTACCACATCAAAAGATGATGGTAGTTTTTCTTTTGCCAAAGTGCCGTATGGAACTTGGATAATCCGTGAAATCGAAAGCCCGAAGGGATATGTACTCTCCGAGGAAGAAATCGCCGTGACTATCGGCAAGGTGGACGAAGTTGTGGAAATCGAACTTGTCAACTACTTCATTAAGGGCAATATTGCTTTGACAAAGGTTGATGAGGATTATCCCGACAACAAGCTGTCTGGTGCGGTATTTGAGGTTTACTCTGATACTAATGGCGATGGGAAACTGGATAAAGACGATACGCTGCTTGGCGAAATGAAAGAACTTGACGGCGGTGTTTACCAGATGAGTGAACTCCGCTACGGCAAATATCTGGTAAAGGAAACCAAAGCTCCGACAGGCTTTGTGCTTGATGAAAATGTGTATTCCGTATCCGTCGAGGAGAACGGCAAGACCTACACCGTGGAAAACAAGGCGGGTGTTGGCTTTATCAATGCAGCACAGAAAGGCTCTCTTAAAATCGTAAAGACTTCCTCTGACGGTAAGGTGGAGGGCTTCTCTTTCCGTGTGACAGGCGTGAACTATGACAAGACCTTTAAGACAGATAAGAACGGAGAAATCGTGATTGAGGGCTTGCGGATTGGCGACTATACCGTATCCGAAGTAAGCGACAAGGCTTCCGCAGGATATATCCTTCCTGCCGATAAACAGGTAACGGTCAAGGTGGACGCTACGGCTATCGTGCAGATGCACAATGAGTTCAGGGATACCCCGAAAACAGGCGATGACTTCAATCTGGGCTTATGGGTAAGCCTTGCGGCGTTGTCTGTTGTCGGTGCGGGCGTTCTCGGATTTGTCGGCTATAAGAACAGAAAGAAGAAAAAGGAGGACTAATTGATGGACGCTAAAACCATTATCGCAATCGTGCTTGTCGTGTTCATTGTGGGTGCGGCGGTATGGCTGAATATCCGTAACAGAAAGAATAAGTAAGTGGTTTGGGCGGCTGAAAGATGCCGCCCTTTCCTTTATGGAGGTAAAGATGAGAAACCTAAAAACCATTGAAAAGAAAGTCAGGGCTGTTCTGGAAAAGAATGAAGATGCCAGAAATGACGATATGGTGCTGTATCTTGCACTTTGTAATGCCTGTTTGAAGGATGCAGGAGCAATGCCGCTTGCGGAGATAATGACGCAGCACAAATATCTCGGTCTGCCGAGTTTTGAGAGCGTCAGCAGGACACGCCGCAAGCTGCAGGCACGGTATCCAGAGCTTGCAGGGAGCCGACCTGTTCAGAAAATGAGAGCCACGGGCGAGAAAGCCTATCGGCGTTATGCCAAAGAATAGAGAGGTGCTTATGGACGAAGAAAAACGCTCCAATCAGAACTATGAAATCATTGAGAGCTGTGCTATCGGGAGTACAGAGCTTGTCATCGGTCACAATCCCAACGCACCCAACCCTTATGTGTGTTGGTACTGCAAGGGCGGCTCAAATTATTTCTGGGGTTATTACACGAATGAGCTTGATGCTGCACGGCAAAAGCTGAATGAACGATACCAGTCAGAGTGCCGTATGCCCTATAATCAGCCTGCCCAGAAGCAGAAAAACGGTGATGACCGTGAGCGATAAAATAAAATATGACTGCACGACCTGTCCTTATCCCCGATATAAGGACGGGTCAGTTATTTTCTGCGATGTCTGTATCCGCAAGATTTTAGACGAGCAGAAAGAGAAAAAGGAAAGAAAGGAGTTGCCGAATGAGTAATGAAATAAGGACAAGACCTTTGACCCCAACAGAACAGAAATACACCTATGCCCAAAGTATGCAGCTTGAGGGGCAGACAGGCACTATCGGGCATCTGCGTGGTGACTTTGCCACGACGGGCTATGGTTTTTACACCACTTGGTTTGATACCAGACCCCAATGGAAATCTGACGAATTTAAGGCAGACCTTGATACGGTCATCAATGCTTTACGGGAGGATAAAGGGCTTTTGCATAACCGCTATGATATGAGTGCGTTTGCAAGGCATTTTCCCGAAAGTGCTATCAAGGGTAACTATTGTACGGAGTACGGTTTCCGTGTGGATACGGAGAAACACGCTTTTCTGCTTCGGTGCAATCCCACCAAAGGCGACTATAATTTTTACTGCTATTGTTATGTGAAGGAATGGCTTGATAAGCATATCCAGAAAGCAGAACAAGGTATCCGATTTATTGACCCTCAATATAAAGAACTGTTCCGTATCCCAGACGGCGGAAAGGTCATTGTCACAACCTCTTGGGGAGAGAAACGGGAGTATCCCTGCTGCTTCATTGATGAATACCATACCGAAGTCGGCAGCAATCTGTACCACATCTGCGAGTTTGCCGAGCGTATGCAGAAAAACGGGGCGACCTATGAGCCGAAACCTGCGGAACAAACGTCGCAGAAAACACCGAAGCACAAGGATTTAGAACGATAAGGAGGATTTAGAATATGGCTGTTAATCAGAAAGCCGTCAAGGTCTTGAATAAGGTCTTGGAAGCAGGTTTTACCGATGAAAAGGCGATTGCCGCTATGACTATGGACGATATTCTTTCTATGCAGGGCATTACGGTTGCGGATATTACCCTCATCAATGACCTGCAAAAGAGCATTAAATCGAACAAGGTCATTTCTTTTCTTGGCGGTGGTGCGGAATGAGTAAACAGAAATATTTGAAACTGAAACGATAAGGAGGTGTAGGTTGAATGGCTGCGAAGTATCAGCTAATCACAGAGCTGTATCGGCGTACAGGCGTTGCGGTTGCAAAAAATCCGCAGGCGTGGCAGGGCTTTCTGTCCTCTGCCTGCCGCAACTATAAATGCCGTTTTGACGAACAGCTTTTAATATACGCCCAACGCCCCGATGCTGTCGCCGTTGCGAAGCTCGAAACTTGGAACAGGCAGTTCAAGCGTTGGGTCAATAAGGACAGCAAGGGTATTGCCGTATTTGACCCGAAAGGTCGCAGGAATACGCTGAAATACTATTTTGATGTGTCCGACACCCACGAGGGCTATTATGGCAGCCGCCCTGTTCCGATATGGCAGATGGATGAGCGATACGAGCAGGCTGTTATGGAAAGGCTCTCGGACAGGTTTGGAGATGTGGAAAGCACTGACCTTGCTTCTGCCTTAATGGAAACGGCAAAGAACGCCGTGGAGGACAATCTGCAAGACTATTTTTCTCAGTTAAAGGACTGCACGAAAGACAGCTTTTTGGAAGAACTGGATGACTTTAATATAGAAGTCATTTACAGGCGGCTGGCAGCAAACAGCGTTGCTTTTATGCTGATCAGCCGCTGCGGTCTGGATACGAATGAGTTTTTTGACCGTGATGATTTTGCGGATATTGTAAATTTCAATACCTCTGTAACGATAAACGCCATCGGCGTTGCCACGAGCGATATTGCGGAAATGGCGTTACGGGAAATCTCACAGTCTATCCGAAATGTGCAAATGGCGGAAAAAGACCAGAATCGCACCTTTGCACAAAGAACGCAGGCTCAGTATGATAAAGGCAGACAACAACCCGAAAGGAGCGAATACAATGAGCGAAATCACTTACAGCAGACAGGGGGATTATCTTATTCCCGACCTAACATTACCGACAGAGCCAGAGCTTCCGCTTGGCAGGTACGCTTTGATGCACAGGGATTATCTGGAGAAGCACAAGCGAGTGACCTATCTCAATCTGCTGACATCGGGCAGGCTGAACGGGCATCTGCACGAGGTAGAGCAGACAGCACTCCAGAGGTTGGAGCTTCTGACGAAGCAGCTCTCAGCCGAGCAGGGCGTGACAGAGGAACTGAAAGAGAAAGCAGCGATGCAGTGGGTCGGACTGATGAACAACATCCGCAGCCAAGCGGAGGAAGTGATACTGACCGAACTGATTTACAAGTAAGCGTTGCCAAAGAGGATGAGGTCAGGGTCAATCTTCCAACCGTAGATGAACAAATCGAAATGATAGCAAAAGCAGAGGACGAAAAAGCCTCTGCTTTTGCTATTTCCAAAGAAGATATTGACTCCGTGCTTCAGAAAGGCAGCGGTGTTGCGGACGGAAAATACCGCATCTACCGCCAATTCCAAAAGGGCGTGGACAGACAGAAAAATATTGAGTTCCTTAAAAATGAGTATGGAACGGGCGGCGGTACGCACATCTTCCCCGATGGTTTCAGCGGTCATTCTTGGCATGACAGCAAAGGTCTTGCCATTGACCGAAACGGCACTTATACAAATCACGACCTTGTGTTGAAATGGTCACAGGTTGAAAAGCGTCTGCGTGAGCTGATTAAGGATAACCGCTATCTCAATCCGAAAGAAAAAGACCATTATGCCGATTATCTGGAGAGCGTGTCAGCACCTCAATATGAAATCGACACCCAAAGAAAAATCCTGCGGCAGAGATTTATTGATTCCAACCGTGACCTGCCGCCTGCTGACAAACGGGATACCCTTGCTTTGCGGCTATCTGACTTTATCCGTGACTTGGACAGGTACGAAAAAGACCTGTTATCTGTTGTGGAACGAAGCGACCTTGCAGATGTTACCGCCGAGCAAATGGAACAGCACCTGTCCGACCCCTCAACTGTTCAACAGCTCATAGACTTTCTTGCACAGGTACAATGGAAAACGACCTCGATTTTCAGCCGCAGTAACGGGTGGAAGTTTACCGAGGAATTAAGGGAGCTGTACCCACTCCGCTACCTCTACAATGAGGGCGATGTGGTGTATATCGGTGCGGATAAATATGAGATTGCAACACTTACCGAGGAAAAGGTTTATCTGCAAAATGCCGAGTTCCCTATCTTGGGACAGGAATACAGCCGAGCTGACTTTGAAGAAAAGCTAACGGAAAATCCTGCAAATGACCATCTGAAAGTGGTCGTAACCGAGAAACAGAGGACAGAAACACCGTCCGAGAAAAAGCAGGACGGAATACAGTTTTCTATCGGTTTTTCCGAACACCCTGCCTTTTATGACAGACAGCTTAATGACCGCTATACGGATTTGAGCTTTGCTCTGGGTAATAAGCTGCTTGGTATTTTGGACGAGAAACAGCACCGTGAGCGTGAGGGCGATAAAAATATCGGGTGGTATCACAAGACAGATTTTGTTATCAAGGCTGTTATCGGCGGCGAGGAATTTAACTATGAAGGGCGGTTTGATATTGGCGATGGTGAGGGAGATTTAATTGCCCACATTAAGAATTTTTACGATTATGCCTTATCGCCAAAGGGCGAACAGCTATATGGAGATGACCGAGAAAGCTTGCTACGTGGCAGAGATGAGTTTATCCCATTCTTGGAACAGCACACCGAGCTGACCCAAGAGGACGAGAAGCTCCTTGATGAGATTATGGCTACCGAAAGTGATTGGTACAGGACAGCCGAGGAAGCCGAAGAAAAACCACAGGTGTATGCCGATAAACTGAATGGCTCAGAAGCTCCTGCCATTGAAACGGAGCAATCCACAGACGACCTCATAGGCAGGGAAATCATCATAGACAACCGTAAATATCTTATTGAGAGCATCGGGAAAATCAGCGGCGATGTGTCCCTGCGTGACATCACATTCCAGAACAATGTGGGTTTTCCGATAAACCGAGTGGAGAAAATCGAATATATCCAAAAGCTATTGGAACAGGAAAAAACCGAATTACCACCCGAAGAAAAAACAGAAGCTCCTGCCACAGACCGTCATAATTTCCGTATTACCGATGATGCCATCGGTATCGGCGGAGCAAAAGAAAAGTTCCGTAACAATATGGTTGCAATCAACCTGCTGCACGAGCTTGAAATCGAAAACCGCCTTGCCACACCTGAAGAACAGGAAGTCCTATCTCGGTATGTCGGTTGGGGCGGTCTTTCTATGGCATTTGATGAACACAATGCGGCGTGGGCGGAGGAGTTTAAGGAGCTATATGCCAGCCTTTCCCCAGAGGAATACCGTGCCGCTATGGAGTCAACGCTGACCGCTTTTTATACGCCGCCTGTTGTTATCAAGGCGATGTATGGCGCACTTGACCGCCTGGGCTTTTCACAGGGCAATATCTTGGAGCCGTCCTGCGGTACAGGCAATTTCTTTGGTCTGCTTCCCGAAAGTATGCAAAACAGCAAGCTTCACGGTGTGGAAATCGACTCTCTCACAGGCAGGATTGCAAAGCAGCTCTACCAAAAAGCGAACATTGCCATTGAGGGTTTTGAGAAAACGAATCTCCCAGACGACCATTTTGATGTAGTCCTCGGCAATGTGCCTTTTGGGGAGATAAGGGTCAATGATAGCCGATACAACGTCCAGAAATTTCTCATACACGACTACTTTTTCGCAAAGGCTCTGGATAAAGTCCGTGCCGGCGGCGTTGTGATGTTCATCACCTCAAAGGGTACGATGGATAAAGCAAGCCCAGAGGTACGCAAGTATATTGCCCAGAGAGCCGAGCTTTTAGGTGCTATCCGTCTGCCAGACAACACCTTTAAGGCAAACGCAGGCACGGAAGTCACGAGCGATATTCTTATCCTGCAAAAGCGTGACCGAGTGATAGATATAGAGCCAGACTGGGTACACCTTGATACGGACGAAAACGGTGTTACGATGAACAGATATTTTGTCGAACACCCCGATATGGTGTTGGGCGAAATAAAGATGGAAAGCACACGCTTTGGTACTTTTGAGCCTGTCTGTAAAGCCCGTAAGGATATACCACTTTCCGAGCTTCTGTTCAATGCGGTTCAGAGGATAAACGGCGAAATCCCAGAGCTTGATAATGGGGTTGATGAAATCTCCGATGAGCAGGAGCTTTCCGTTCCTGCTGACCCGAATGTGCGTAACTTCTCTTTTACTCTGGTGGACGGCAGGGTTTACTTCCGAGAGAATGACCGTATGCAACCTGCTTCTGTGTCGATGACCGCAGAAAACCGTATCAAAGGGCTTATCCAAATCCGTGACTGTGTGCGTAAGCTCATTGAGTATCAGACCGAGGATTACCCAGAGGAAATGATACGCACCGAGCAGGAAAACCTCAACCGTCTGTATGATGTTTATACCGCAAAATACGGTCTAATCAACAGCCGAGGAAACTATCTTGCTTTTGCTTCAGACGAGAGCTACTTCCTTTTATGTTCTCTGGAGGTGCTTGATGATGAGGGCAACTTCAAACGGAAGGCAGATATGTTCACAAAGCGGACTATCAAACCCCACCGAGAAGTAACTTCGGTTGAAACTGCAAGCGAAGCCCTTGCCCTCTCTATCGGAGAGAAAGCCCGTGTTGATTTGCCTTATATGGAGCAGCTCACAGGCAAAACGCAGGCTGAGCTTGTGCAGGATTTACAAGGTGTTATCTTCAAAGTACCGAACTGTGAGCCTATTTCCTATGTAGCCGCAGACGAGTATCTGTCGGGAAACGTCCGCAACAAGCTGACGGTTGCGGAGCTTGCTGCGAAGAATGACCCAGAGCTTGCAGTTAATGTGGAAGCCTTGAAAAAGGTCATTCCCAAAGACCTCTCGGCGGCGGAAATCTCTGTTCGCTTGGGTGCGACTTGGATACCGCAGGAAGATATACAGCGGTTTGTGATGGAGCTTTTAACTCCGTCAAGCTATGCCGCAGGCAGATTAAAGGTACGATACACCCCGATAAACGGAGACTGGTTCATAGAGAATAAAAGCTCCGATATGGGGAATATAAAGGCGGACAGCACCTATGGTACGAAAAGGGCTTCCGCCTATCGTATTATTGAGGACACCTTAAACCTGCGTGACACCCGTATCTTTGATTATGTGTATGACGAACACGGCAATAAAAAAGCGGTGTTCAATGCAAAGGAAACCACGGCGGCACAGGCGAAGCAGGAAGTTATCAAGCAGGCGTTTCAGGATTGGATATGGAAAGACCCAGAACGGCGAAACCGCCTTGTCCGTTATTACAACGACACTTTTAACTCTGTGCGACCCCGTGAGTATGACGGAAGCCATATCACTTTTGGAGGTATCAGCCCAGAAATCACACTAAGACCCCATCAAGTCAACGCCATCGCCCATATCCTTTATGGCGGCAATACGCTCCTTGCCCATAAGGTGGGAGCAGGAAAAACCTTTGAAATGGTAGCCGCTGCACAGGAAAGCAAACGGCTCGGCTTATGCCAGAAGTCAATGTTTGTTGTGCCAAATCATCTTGTCGGTCAGTGGGCTTCTGAGTATCTGCGGCTTTATCCGAGTGCGAATATCCTTGTTACAACAAAGCAGGATTTTGAAACTGGAAACCGTAAAAAGTTCTGCGGCAGGATTGCCACAGGCGACTATGACGCAGTCATTATCGGGCATTCGCAGTTTGAAAAAATCCCGATGAGCATAGAACGCCAGAGGGAGCAGTTGGAAAAGCAGCTTGATGATATTGAGCGTGGCATTGACGATGTGCAGGCTTCCAAAGGAGAGCAGTTCACGGTCAAACAGCTAATGAAAACCCGAAAGGCAATCAAGACGAAGCTCGAAAAACTCAACGACACCAAGCGTAAGGATACGGTTATCGATTTTGAACAGCTCGGCGTTGACAGGCTTTTCATTGATGAGAGCCATTTTTATAAGAATTTGTACCTCTACACCAAGATGCGGAATGTAGGCGGTATCGCCCAGACCGAAGCCCAGAAATCAAGCGACCTCTTTATGAAATGCCGCTATTTGGACGAAATCACGGGCAACCGTGGCACGGTTTTCGCAACGGGTACGCCTGTTAGCAATTCAATGGTTGAGCTGTACTCCGTTCAGAGGTACTTGCAGTATGACACCCTTGCACAGAACGGTTTGCAGCATTTTGACAGTTGGGCTTCTACCTTTGGAGAAACGGTTACAGCTCTGGAATTAGCACCCGAGGGCTATACTTTAATAGGACGATAAAATTAGCTGTCCTAAATTGAAAAATACATATGAAAGGAGGTTAAGAGAATGTCAAGGACTTCAAAAATTACAGCACTTTATGAGAGATTATCAAGAGATGATGACCTGAATGGCGAGAGTAATTCCATTACCAATCAGAAAAAATACCTCGAAGATTATGCCCGTAGGAATGGCTTTGAGAATATCCGCCATTTTACTGACGATGGTTTTTCGGGTGTAAATTTCAATCGCCCCGGCTTTCAAGCGTTGATTAAGGAAATTGAAACAGGCAATGTCGGAACATTGATTGTTAAGGATATGAGCCGATTAGGACGAAACTATCTGCAAGTCGGCTTTTATACGGAAATTTTGTTTCCGCAGAAAGATGTCCGTTTCCTTGCAATCAACAACAGCATTGACAGCAACAACGCTTCGGATAATGATTTTGCTCCGTTTTTGAATATTATGAACGAATTTTATGCCAAAGACACGAGCAATAAAATCAAGGCTGTATTTGATGCCCGAATGAAAGACGGAAAGCGTTGTAGCGGTTCAATCCCTTATGGATATAACCGATTGCCGAGCGATAAGCAGACGCTTGTTGTTGACCCTGTGGCTTCTGAGGTGGTAAAGCGTATCTTTCTGCTTGCCAATGAGGGCAAAAGTCCACGAGCCATAGCGGAAATACTGACCGAAGAAAAGGTTTTAATTCCTGCCGCATATGCAAAGGAATATCACCCAGAACAGTACAACGGGATTAAGTTTGCAGACCCTTATATTTGGGGCATATCTGCCATTAGAACGATTTTAAGCAGACAGGAATATCTTGGGCATACTGTTTTGAGAAAGTCGGTCAGCACCAATTTCAAACTGCATAAGAGAAAGACTACCGATGAAGATGAGCAGTATGTGTTTTATAACACCCACGAGCCTATCATATCGCAGGAACTTTGGGACAGCGTTCAGAAGCGAAAGAAACGAGCGAACAGAGCTGCGGCAAGAGGAACGCACAGCAACCGATTGAGCGGTTATCTATATTGTGCCGACTGTGGCAGGAGAATGACTTTGCAAACGCATTACAGCAAAAAAGACGGTTCTGTTCAGTATTCTTACCGTTGCGGCGGGTATGCAAGCAGGGTTAATTTCTGTACTTCCCATACGATTAGTGCTGATAATGTTGAAGCCTTGATATTATCGGCAGTTAAACGCTTTTCAAAATTCGTTCTGAATGACGAAAAAGCCTTTGCTTTGGAACTGCAATCCCTTTGGAAAGACAAGCAGGAGGAAAAGCCGAAGCACAATCAATCGGAGTTGAAACGCTGTCAGAAACGCTATGACGAACTCTCTACGCTCATTCGTGGCTTGTATGAAAATCTTATATCGGGATTGCTACCCGAAAGACAATACAAGCAACTGATGAAACAGTATGACGATGAACAGGCTGAATTGGAAGCGAAAATGGAAACGATGAAAAAGGAACTTTCCGAAGAAAAAGACAGCACTATGGATATTCAGCATTTTGTTTCGCTGATACGCAAGTATAAAAATCCTACGGAAGTTTCCGATTTGATGTTTACCGAACTCATTGACAAGATTGTGGTGTATGAATCCGAGGGTGTAGGTAAAGCAAGAACGCAAAAGGTTGACATTTATTTCAATTATGTCGGACAGGTCGATATTGCCTACACCGAGGAAGAACTTGCCGAGATAAAAGAGCAGGAAGAACAGGAAGAAAAGAAGCGATTGGAGAAACAGCGTCAGCGTGAAAAAGCCTATCGAGAGAAGCGAAAGGCGAAAAAACTTGCTGAAAACGGTGGCGAAATCGTCAAAACAAAGGTATGTCCCCATTGTCAGACAGAGTTTACCCCTACAAGCAACCGACAGGTTTTCTGCTCAAAGAAGTGTTGCTATCAAGCAAGGCAGGATAAAACGAAAGCCGACAGAGAAGCGGAAAAAGGCGATCACTATTATCGTCAGCGTGTATGTGCTGTGTGTGGCAGTGCCTACTGGCCTACACACAGTCAGCAGAAATTCTGCTCCGAGGAATGTAAAAAGATAAATCACAATAAGAAAACCTTGGAGTTTTACCACAAGAAGCAAAAGGAGAAAACTTTATGCAAAGATTTATTACAGACGAAAGAACAGGTATCAGATACGAACTCATCGGAGATTACTACTATCCCTGCTTGACAGTAGAGGAAAGTCCCACGCTTTCAAAATATGGGCGGTTACGAGAACGATATTTGAGAGAACATAAGCGGCTTATGTATTACACTCTGCTGACAAGCGGAAAGTTATATGAACACCTTGCTGAAATCGATACTTCGGCTCGTGATATGGCGGAATATCTGATAAAGGAAATGGCAAGAAAGCAAGGTGTAACAGAAGAACTGAAAGCAAGGGATATGCTCCGCTGGGTTGGAAAGATGAATAACATTCGAGCCTGTGCAGACGAGATTGTATTGAATGACATTGTGTATTCCTAACGGAGTACCAACCGAAAGAAAACTGCTGTCAGTCGATGGCAGTTTTTCTTTTTCGGCAAGTATTCAAGAAGTCATTAAGTCGTGAGCATAGTCGAAGTGGTAGAAAAATTCGTAAAGATGTGGTATAATGCTTTTGCTTATGAGCGACAAATGAGAATTTGGCAAGGAGTTTTGATAGCATGAAAAAGAGATTTCTTAAAATTGTGATAGGGATTGTTTTAGTTTGCATTTTATTCGTTGGATTTCTTTATGCAAACAATAACATCGGTATGACTTCGACCAATTTGGAAACGGATATTCGTTCATCGCAGAAGATTAAAGATGATTGGACGCTTGATGGAAGCGTTTCTAACACGATGGCTGCTTATATTTCTTATTCTCAAGACATGAGCGACCACACTTTTTCCGTCTATGTCAATCGTCCAGGACTTTCCTTCGGATATTTTTTCCGTGGAGGTGGAACTCTTTCGGGGATTCAAAAAGGAATTGTGGAGTTTACTGTAGAGGGATATAATGAACGAGCATTTATTTCTATGAATCAACAGCAGGTGCAACAACTTGAAATAGATGATGGCAACACAATTCAAGTGGTTGATATTGACAGCAATAAACCTTTTGCGATTGTCTTGCCTATAAATGCGGGTAATATTACTTTTTATGATGTAAATAGAAATACTGTGGAATATTGGAATAATCCTCTTTGACAAATTCCAGTTTATCAGTATCAAAAATAGAATATGAACAACAAAAAACATCGTAGCAATACGGTGTTTTTTGTTACCCAAAACCCACAATTCAATACATAACCACAGGTTAGTGCAAATATCTTATGTGATTTTTTGAAAGGCTTAGAAAGGGATATTTACCCCGTTTTTCGCCCCGAAAAATGACACAAACAAAGCTTAATGTATCTTTCCTGTGGTTTTAATTTTCAGACAGAAAGGTGGATTGATATGCCAAGAATGAGCAAAAAACGGAAAAAAGAATGGGCATTGTTTCTGAATGACAGAAACCGCATTACCTACAACGAGCTTTACAGAAAATGCAGGAATGACTGTAAGCAGAGTTTCCGCTGTATTGTGGTGCTTTGCCCGAAATATTTATCGAAAAGGAGAACAAAGAAAAATGATTGAAAATGAAATGACTGTCAGCGTGCCTCTTGAAGTTGTCAAGGCGAGTGAAATCGAGCCGAAAGAAGTGAAATGGCTATGGTATCCATATATTCCGGTTGGCAAGGTTACGCTGTTGCAGGGCGATCCCGGCGATGGAAAAAGCAAGCTAATGCTTTCCATTGCCGCCCTGCTCTCAAAGGGCGAACCTCTGCCCTTTACCGAAACGGAAGAAAACGAGCCTATGACTATCATCTATCAGACAACGGAAGATGACGCCGATGATACGGTAGTCCCTCGCTTCAATTCGGCTGGTGGGAACGGAGAAAACCTCATCTTCATCAAGGAAGATGAAAAATCTTTGTCCTTTGGGGATAACCGTATTCGTGAAGCGATTGAGATGTACCACGCAAAACTTTTAATTCTTGACCCGATGAGTTCCTATATCGGAGAAAGTTGTTCGATGAACAATGCCAACGAAACAAGAGCCGAGTTTAATCATCTGATAGCGGTTGCGAAAGATACAGGCTGTGCGATTGTGATTATCGCTCATATGAACAAGATGAGGGATACCAATCCTCTGTACCGTACCAACGGTTCGATTGACATTGCGGGTGCTGCAAGAAGTATTCTTGCAATCACACGCACACCGAACAAGGAAGTACCTACGGAAAGATATTTGGTGCAGGTAAAATCCAACCTTGCCCCAACAGGCTCTGCCATTCTGTTTGAGGTGTCGGAGAAAGGTGTGGACTTCATTTCCGAAATGGAAATGACAGCGGCAGAAGCGTTCCAGTCCCTTGTACCGAAAATCGGCAGACCAAATGATAAGGAAGTCAAGGCGAAAGCATTTCTGATGGAAATGCTGAAAGACGGAGAAATGCTTTCTTCGGATTGTGAAGAAAAACTTGAAGCCGCAGGGTTCAGAAAATCGACCATCAAAAAGGCAAAGAAGAACGCAGGAGTTATCTCCCGAAAGAAAGGTTTTCTGTGGTACTGGTCTTTACCGATGGGCGATATACCGAGAGAATAAATGCAGGCTGTCTGCTGATAGGACAGTCTGTTTTTATGATTGAGGTATCAAAGGAGGTCAAGGGGGAACACCCTTGCCCACGACATCTTTGCAGACGAAGTCTGAAAGTGTCATAGTGGGTTACACACATTCAAAGAATGTTGTGTAATGGCTTCGCCCTGCCGAGAAAGGAGAGCAAAAATGGCGAAAAACAACAAGGCGGATATGAGTTGTGCAAGGGTTAAAAAGTACACCGCTTCTGATGTGAGCAAGGCAGAAAGGCACAACGAACGCAAGAATGAAACCTATGAAAATATGAATGTGATTGAGGAACGCATACCCTATAATGTGCATTTCAAAAAGCCTTTTGCCCCGACCTATATGGAACAATTAAAGCAGATGGAAACTGACGGTATGGTGTCGCTTCGAGGGCTGAGGAAAGACGCAACGCTGTTCAATGAGATTGTGATTGATGTGAACACAATGTACTTCGAGCGTAACGGCGGCTACGAATATGCAAAGCAGTTTTACGAAGAAGCATTCCATTTTATCGAGGAAAAATTCGGTGCTGATAATGTCATATCGGCTGTTATGCACGCTGATGAAATCAATGTAGCGGCAACCGAGGAACTTGGAAAAGAGGTTTACCACTATCATCTTCACGCTATGGTTTTGCCTGTGGTGGAGAAAGAAATCCTATGGAGCAAGCGTTGCAAAGATGAAAAACTGCGAGGAACGGTTAAGGAAGTTGTTCATCAAATCAGCCATTCAAAGAAATGGAAATCGGATATTCCGCTGACCGACGAAAAAGGCAATCCGCTTCTCAGAAAGAACGGAAAACCGATGTTCCGAGCTTCATACAGTATTCTGCAAGATGAATTGTTTAACCATATGACGGAGCAAGGCTTCAAAGGCTTTCAGCGTGGCGAATACGGAAGTACAGCGGAACATCTTACTTCCCTACAATATCAAATCAAGCAGGACAAGGAACGATTAGAGAAGTTGCAGAAGCGTATTCAGCGTGAACAGATAAAGTATGAGCCTGCCCGTAATGTTTCCAAAACCTATAACGAGATTGACCGTATGGGGCAGAAAACAATCACGGGTAAAATGGCAATCTCCAAAGAGGATTATTCTGAGCTTACTGCCCTTGCTAAAGAGGGCATTACCAGTCGTGCGGAAATCAGCGAATTAGAACAGAGTGCAAACTATTACCGACAGAAATATTTTGACAGTGCAAACGCACTTGAAAGAATGAAAACCAAATACGACGAACTGAAAGAAAAGTGCAGACCTTTTCTTCAAGCGTTGGAGCATTTCCCCGAAGTTGCTAAACTTTTTACCGAGAAAGTGAAGCAACTTTTTTCTTTTAAGGAAGCGCAGGAACGAGCCGAAAAAGAAGCAAGGGAAAAAGAACGACAGGAGCGTATCAAGGCTCGAAGAAACAAGCGTGGTATGGAAAGATAACCTTTTCCATTATACTCACGACTTAATGACTTGTTGATATATTGAAAATCTGCGGTTGATGGGTGTTCTAATGTGAATACCCATCAATCAAAATTTTATGAAAGAGAGGAACGGACTATATGAAAGAACAGAAACATTCTTATTCACAACGCATTGGAAAGACAACATTCATCGTAAATGTAAAGCAGTCTGAAAGTGCCAAAAAGCCTTTGAATACGGTGTTTCAAGACATCTGCAAGCACGAGGTTTTGGGCGATTTCTTTACGGACAAATCGTTTAATTTAGAAAATCCACAAAAAGTATCTTGACAAACTCGACCCCGAAGGCACGAATTACCGAGCCAAGACGAGGTTTGCCAAGTTCTATAACCTGCCAGAGCTGATGCAGATGTTCCGTGAGGTGGCAGATATACAGACCGCCGATATGCTAAAGCTCCCTGTGCCAAAGGTCAATTACCACAATATTAAGACTAAGCCGAGTGAGATACAGACCGAAATGGTAGCTTCCCTTGCGAAGCGGGCTGAGAAAGTCAGGGCAAGGCTTGTCGAGCCGAACATTGACAATATGCTCAAGATAACCAATGACGGACGGAAACTGGCTCTTGACCAGAGAATGATTGACCCGATGCTGCCAGACGAACCAGACAGTAAAGTCAATGTCTGCGTGGATAATGTGTACCGTATCTGGGAGGAACACGCCGCTACCAAAGCGACACAGCTTGTGTTCTGCGACCTGTCCACCCCGAAAAATGACGGTACTTTCAATGTCTATGACGATATGAGGGAGAAGCTGATAGCCCGTGGTATCCCTGCGGAGCAGATACGCTTTATCCACGAAGCGACCACCGATGCACAGAAAAAAGAGTTGTTCGGCAAGGTAAGAAGCGGCGAAGTCCGTGTGCTGTTCGGCTCTACTCCGAAGATGGGAGCAGGTACGAATGTGCAGGACAGGCTCATAGCAATCCATAACCTCGATTGTCCGTGGCGTCCTTCCGACCTTGAACAAAGGCAGGGGCGTATTGAACGGCAGGGCAATATGTTTCCAGAGGTGGAGGTTTACCGATATGTGACCGAGCAGACTTTTGATGCTTATCTCTATCAGTTAGTGGAGAGCAAGCAGAAATTTATCAGCCAGATAATGACGAGCAAAAGCCCTGTACGCTCTGCCGAAGATGTGGACGAGGTTGCCCTGTCCTTTGCGGAGGTTAAAATGCTTGCCACAGGTGATGCCCGTTTTAAGGAAAAGATGGATTTGGATATACAGGTTTCCAAGCTCCGAGTGTTAAAGCAGAGTTATCTTTCCGAACATTACGACCTTGAGGACAGGGTGCTGAAATACTATCCCCAGACCATTAAGGAGTATGAGAAACGCATTGCAGGCTATGAAAATGATGCAGCTCTTGCCGAGCAGCACAAGCCGCAGGGCGAGGATAAGTTCTGCCCGATGACCCTAAAAGGCGTGACCTACACCGAAAAGGCAGACGCAGGCGAGATGCTCCTTGCAATCTGTAAAGAGTATCCGATGTCCGCACCTACCGAAATTGGCAGCTACCGAGGTTTCCGAATGGAGATTTATTATGATACGGTCAACACCCATTACTGTATGAAACTTTGCGGAAAAGCAAAGCATAAGGTTGATTTAGGTGCTGATGCCCTCGGAAATCTGACCCGAATTGAAAACGAGCTGTCAAAGCTCCCTGCCAGACTGGAAGCTGCCAAGACCAAAAAGGCGGAAACTATCGCACAGCTTGAAACCGCAAAGGAGGAAATCAAGAAGCCTTTTGCCTTTGAAGATGAGCTGAAAGAAAAAACAGAACGGCTGAACGCTCTTAACATTGAGCTGAATCTGAATGAAAAAGATACTTCTGTTATGGATACCGAGCCAGAGCAGACAGAAGAACAGCCCGAAAGAAAATGTGCAAGTCGGGAGAGATAATGCGGTTTGCATATTTGTATTGCTGATTTCTGGGAAGTATAATAGGTGTAGATTAGTAAATGTCGGAGGTGAAAGGTGTGCTTGATAATTTCAGATTTGAAACCTTTGTTGATGTGCATAGCAACATCTTTGCTGAATATCTAAGCTCCGTTATCGCAAAGCTGCTCAAAGAAAATCCAGAATACCGTTCCACAGAGGAAAGGATAGAGGAACTCTACAAGGAGTATCCAAAAGTGATGGCAGTTTTGGATACGGAAAAGTCGAGTGATTTATCCGAGCAGGAGTGTAAGGCTTTGATAGAAGTTTTGGAGCTTCGGAACAGGCTCAGCGATATGCAGCAGGAAGCAATCTATTTCAGAGGGTGCTATGACAGCGTTGGGTATCTCAAAAAGGCAGGAATTTTATAACCGAGAATGGGCGGCATTGGCGTGGAGCTGATGCCGCTTTTACATAGCCGCAGAGGTGGAAAAATTCATAAAAATGTGGTATGATTTTTAAATCAGTAAGGAGGTGACAGTTTGTGAGTGTTATCTTTGGAATAAAAGAAAATAACCGTATAATTATTGCAGGCGATAAGCGAGGGTCAAGTATTGACGGGAAAACTTTGTCAGATGATTTAGACAAAGTCCTTATGATAAATGACCATTTAGCTTTTTCAAGTGCAGGTAACGCAGCTATTGAAAAGGCTATTTCAATAGATTTGAACAAGGCGACAAATAAAGATTGCCTAACTACCGATGATTTACTTGATATTATAAAAGCATTTTATAAGCGAGTAGCCGATACAAATTGTGATGCTATATTAGCCTTGCCGTTCTATTTTCTCATAGCAGGTAAAGGGCGTGACGGTAATGCAAGCCTAATATCGGGAGGTAATATCAAGGGTCGTTTAGATGCAAAAGATGTTCCAATGGCTCTTTTTCCACCTGCCGATGCAAAAATGCAGGAGTGCTGCGATTGCTTTGCAAAAAATTATAAGTTGCATAATTCAGAGTTTGTAGAAAAAACAATTAAGGAAATTGCGAATATTAGTAATTTGGTAAGCCCTACGGGTAACAAATGGATTTATAATATCGCAACAGAAAAAGGGATGCTTTTTTCATTCTAAAAGAACTATATTTTACATAGCCGAGAGGTTTTCATTTAACGAAATCCCCTCGGCTTTTTCTATTTCTGGAGGTGATTTTATCCATTGAGAACTAACCGACCCTACGTGCAGATTGACCCAGATGTGCTTGAACGGGTACGCCAGATTGACCTGTTATCCTATCTGCGTGAGTTTGAGCCGAGCAATCTTGTTAAGGTCAAAGGCACAAGCAATGTGTACTGTACCGCAGAACACGACAGCTTGAAGATTTCCAACGGCAAATGGTATTGGTGGTCGAGAGGTTTCGGCGGCTATTCTGCCCTCGATTATCTCATCAAGGTCAAGGAATATGACTTTGTAGAAGCCGTGGGAATTCTCACGGAACAGACGATGGCGGACTGGAAGCCACCCCCTGCTCCCAAGAAAGATAAAACGAAAGTCCTGCTCCTGCCGCCAAAAAATAAGGATTGTAACAGAGTGATACAGTATCTTTTCAGGCGTGGTATTGACTATCAGCTCATACAGGAGTGTATCTCAGACGGCACGCTTTATGAGAGTGCCGATTATCACAATGCTGTTTTTATCGGCAAAGATGAAAGCGGAACACCGAAATATGCCGCCCTGCGAAGCACTCTCGGCAGCACTTTCAAGCAGGACGCATCGGGCAGCGACAAGCGGTATTCGTTCCGACTTCTGGCAAGAGAGCCGACGGATACCGTGCATTTATTTGAAGCCGCCATTGATTTGCTGTCCTATGCCACTTATCTGAAATGCGAGGGCAAGGACTACAAATCGGAAAGTCTGCTTTCTCTTTCGGGTGTGTATCAGCCAAAGAAAGAGATGAAGGACAGCAAAATTCCCATAGCCCTCACAACTTTTTTGAGTGCCAATCCACAAATTAAGACCATTGTTCTGCATCTGGATAATGACAAGGTAGGCAGGCTTTGTACCGCTACTTTGAAGGAACTGTTGCAGAAAGACTACAAAATCGTTGATGATCCACCGCCTGTCGGCAAGGACTTCAACGATTTTTTGTTGTCCTATCTGGAAATTGCAAGACCTATGCCTAAGTGTGAAAGGAGTGATGCCCGTTGATTGTGTAACGCTTTTTTGCTCCGAGAACAACCGAAACTAAATCAAATTTTATTACTGAAAGCGAGGAATGAACCATTGAAAAAGTATGATGTAACCCTTACTGCCCATTACCGAAAGACCGTTTGCGTCTATGCGGAAAGCCCCGAACAGGCAAAGGAAAAGACAAAAATTATCCTGTTCGATACCGACCTTATCAACTTTACCGATGCTGATTTTGTCTGCGGCGAAGCCGATATTACCGAGCAGAGCGAGGACGGTCTTGACGGTACGGGCGAGAATATACTACAGGAAAATGAGGATTGTTCGGACTGTCCGTACTTCTGCCCCGTGTGCGGTGAGTGTATGTATGAGGAGTACTGCGAAGAATGAGATGTCTTACCAAGCACTGAATTTGGTTAGCCAAATTCGCTTGTTAGGGGTCAGCCCCTAATACCCCGTGAGAACAGAAAGGAGTTCAAGAATGAGTGAGTTCTTATTTTTCATTATCGGCACAATGCTCGGCGGTCTGTTCGGCATTGCGTGTATGTGCTGCTTGCAGATAAACAGACTTTCCGAGAGAAAGGAAGTGGACAATGCGAAAAAGAAATGTGCAGATACTTTTCCGTCTGACTGAGGAGGAAGCCGAACACCTTAATGAGCTTGTGCGGAAATCGGGTCGCTCAAAAGAAGCCTTTTTAAGAGAAATGGTAAGGGGCTATCAGCTCTGCGAAAAGCCCGACCCAGAGTTCTATAAAATGATGCGTGAACTATCTGCCATTGGAAACCGTATCAATCAGCTTGCGGTCAAGGCAAACGCCCTCGGTTTTGTGGATACCCCGATGCTCCGTGAGGAAGCAAGGAAATGGCACGAATTTCAGATTGACATTCGCAAAAGGTATCTGCTTCCACGCAGGTCATCGTAATGGCGGTCTGCGAGATATGGGATGTGCGTGGCAGGCTCGACCATCCAATTGACTATGCCGAAAATCCCGAAAAGACCGCCAACCCTAAATACACCGAAGCCGACCTGCAGGCGATGGTCGATGTAATGGAGTACGCTACTAATAAGAATAAGACCGAGCAGCGTTTCTTTGTCACAGGTGTAAATTGTGACCCGAACACTGCCAGAGATGAAATGATGATTACCAAAGCACAATGGAACGATACGAGTGAGATTGTCTGTTACCACGGCTTTCAGAGCTTCAAGCACGGTGAGGTTACGCCAGAGCAGGCTCACGAGGTCGGCGTTAAACTTGCTGAGCGAATGTGGGGCGACAGATTTCAAGTCATCGTTGCCACTCACCTAAATACCGACTGCCTGCATAATCACTTTGTTGTGAACTCTGTTTCTTTTGCGGACGGTATGCACTACCACGACAACAAAGCAAATCTGCGGCTGCTCCGTCAGCGTTCCGATGAGCTTTGCCGTGAGTATGCCCTGTCTGTCATCGAACACCCAAGCGGCAAGAAAAAGCCCTACGCCCTTTACCAAGCCGAAAAGCAGGGGCGACCCACGAGGGATAATGTTGCCAGACAAGCGGTGGATGAAGCTATCAGCAAATCATTCACGCTGAAAGACTTTGACCGCCAGTTGGCAGAAATGGGCTACCGCATAAACTTTGACCCCAATCGCAAGTATTGGACGATTATAGGCAAGGGCTGGCAAAGACCCAAGCGGCTTTATAAGCTCGGAGAGGAATACACCAATGACAGGATTATGGAGCGTATCAGCGAAAATTCCTATGCGGTCAAATTCCAGAGCTTCTCAGAGCCACAGCCGCAGGTCAAGGTCTATCGGGTCAAAGGTTCATTGAAGAACGCCAAGAAAATCGGCGGCTTGCGTGGGCTGTATCTCCATTACTGCTACAAGCTCGGTATCCTGCCAAAAGACAGAAAACAAAATTATGCACGGCTTCATTATCTCTTAAAGGACGACCTTATGAAGATGGAAGCCATCACACAGGAAACAAGGCTGCTTTGCCGCAATCACATTGATACGGCGGAGCAGCTTTGTTCATATAAAGGCTCTCTGGAAACGGAGATGTCTGCCCTGCTTCAGAAGCGAAAGGAGCTTTACTCCAAATCCCGCAGGACAAGCGGCGAAGAAAAGGAAGCGGTCAAGGCAGAGCTTTCCGATATTTCGGGGCGGCTGAAAATTATCCGAAAGGAGGTCAGACTGTGCGAGGGCATCGCCGCCCGTAGTGATACCCTCAAGGAAAAATTGCAGACGATACGGGCAGACGAACACGAACAGCAAAGAAAGGAGCTGATGAAGAATGAACACAGGCGGCGAAGCGGCAGAACAAATCGTCCGAATGAGCTTGGAGGGCTTTGAGGTCGCTGCCAAAATTACAGGTGCAGGTGCGAAGAACATCGCTATCCTGTTGTATTCCATTCTCAAAGAAGAAAAGAAAACCAAAGGCAAAGCAAGGCTGACGAGTATGCTCCGTTCTGGTAAGGAGCTGAAAGTCTTTACCGTCAAAAACGGCGACTTAAAGAAGTTCACGCAGGAAGCGAAAAAATACGGTGTGCTTTACTGTGTCCTCACGGACAGGAATAACAAAGACCCCAATGCAGAGGTCGATGTCATCGCCCGTGCCGAGGACGCATCGAAAATCAGCCGTATCGTGGAACGCTTTAATCTTGCTTCGGTGGATACCGCTTCTATTGTGACGGAAGCCGAGAAATCCAAAGATGCAAAGGACGGTCAGCCAGAGCCAGATATTGGTGTGCAGGAAAAGGCGGAGAAAGACAAGCTGCTTGACGAGCTTATGGGCAAGCCTGTCCAGAAGGAGGAAAACGCCCCAAACCCCTCGGTGGCAAAGACAGAAAAATCCCCTCAGTCCGAGCCTACCTTAGAGCAGCCAAAGAAGTCCGCAGAGGGGGCTACTATGACTAAGGAGAAACCTTCTGTCAGAGAGGAACTGCGGAAAATCAAGGAGAGCCGCAAGGAGCAGGAAGCAGAGATTGGCACTTCCGACCTGGACAAAAGCGGTGCTTCCGACAGGGCGAAAAGTGCTAACAGGAAAACGGAGCATAAACAGCCCCAGAGAAAGAAAAAGAAACCAAAATCCAAAGAAACGAGGTAAACAGCTATGAGTATTTACGATGTATTTGGCGGTGGCAACAGACCTTTTGATAAAGAGGAATGGGCTGCCGCAAAGCAGGCACAGCGGAAAGAAGCCTATGAGCTGATTGACAATACCTGCTCTGAAATGATGGCAAGCGGCGACAGCTTCCGTCAGTATCTTAATGTGCAGGGTCGCTTTGACCGCTACTCCGTGGCTAACGCTATTCTGGTGTCAGCACAGATGCCCGAAGCAACGCAGCTTAAAGAGTACAGCAAATGGAAAGCGAACCGTGTCTATGTGAACAAGGACGCACAGAAAATTATTATCCTTGAGCCGAGCAAGGAATACACCCGTGAGGACGGGACAAAGGGCATCTCCTACAATGCCAAAGTGGTTTATGATACTTCCGAAACCTCGGCAAAGGACAGGCAGCAGGAACAGGAGCCGAAATCCATGCGTGAGCTTGTGTCGGCTCTGATTGATGCAAGCCCTGTACCCTGTGTACCCGTCGGTGAGCTTGAACTGCCTGCCTATTATGACAGCTCTCAGCAGACCATTTTTGTCAAGAAAGGGCTTTCCGAGGAAGTGCTGTTCGTGAGTATGGCAAAAGAAGTGTCGGCGGCGGTCTATGACTTTAAGTACAACGAGAGCCGTGATGCTTCCGACTTCAAATCTTTCTGCGTTGCCTATATGGTAAGCTCTCGTTACGGCGTGGATACCAAAGGTTTTGACTTTTCCAGACTTCCCAGTGAGTATGAGGAAATGGATACGCAGGCGTTCAAGGGAGAGCTTGGCACGATGCGTGATGTTCTGGGCGAAATCCAGAGCGATATGTATAAGAGTATGGAGAAGAACAAGCCTGCAAAGAACAAAGAGCAGGAACGCTAATCGGAGGTGCAGACTATGAGAGAGGAACGATACCATATCGCACTTGATAAGTACGATAAGAATATCGTCATCAACGCCTTAAACACCCTGCGTACACAGCAGTTAAAGGAGGAACGCCCCACCGAGCCTGTTGACGAGCTGATAAGCAAGGTGGCACACGCCCCGACAAAAAAGGTTAAGGTCGTGCATTGCAGGTGCAATGAGGAACGATGACCAGAAAACGAGCCTAATCCTTTCTGTCTGCGGCATACTTCCTGTCGTATGGCTTGCCCTGCTGACAGCACCCTATGTCAGCGGCGGTCTTGTAGAGATTATCCGAGGTCTGCCCGTGGCGATGGGCAATCCGTTCGAAATAATGGTGTGTGAGGACAGCGTAAAGACTGTCCTTATTTTTTTGCTTGCCTACGTTATGGGCATCGGCGTTTATTTCTCTACACGCAGGAACTACCGCAGGCGTGAGGAACACGGCTCTGCGAAATGGGGCAACGCAGGTGCTTTGAATAAGAAGTACCGAGATAAAGACCCGTCAGCTAATAAGCTCTTGACCCAGAATGTCCGTATTGGGTTGGACGGGAAAAAGCACCGCAGGAATCTGAATATTTTAGTCTGCGGCGGCTCTGGTGCGGGTAAAACAAGGTTTTTCTGCAAGCCAAATGCTATGCAGTGCAACACATCTTTTGTAATACTCGACCCAAAGGGCGAAATCGTCCGTGACATCGGGGGTCTGTTGGAAAATAAAGGCTATGAGGTGCGTGTGCTTGACCTTATCAATATGCACCGCAGCCATTGTTACAATCCCTTTGTCTATCTGCGGAACGATAACGATGTTCAGAGGTTGGTAACAAACTTGTTTAAGGCGACCACGCCGAAAGGCTCACAGTCGCAAGACCCGTTCTGGGATACGGCGGCGAGTATGCTGCTTCTGGCTCTGGTGTTCTATCTGAAATATGAAGCACCGCCAGACGAGCAGAATTTCCCGATGGTTATGGAGCTGCTCCGTGCAGGCGAAGTCCGAGAGGACGATGACAGCTATGTAAGCCCTCTGGACGAGCTGTTTGACCGTCTGGAAATGGTAAACCCAGAGCATATCGCCCTAAAGTATTACAGGGATTACCACAGTGGTAGTGCAAAGACCTTAAAGAGTATCCAGATAACCCTTGCCGCAAGGCTTGAAAAATTCAATCTGGAGAGCCTTGCAGGGCTTACCGCCACCGATGAGCTTGACCTGCCAAGTCTGGGAGAAAAGAAGGTCGCTCTGTTCGCTCTGATACCAGACAACGACACGAGCTTTAACTTCCTTGTCAGTATCCTTTATACCCAGCTCTTTCAACAGCTTTTTTATCTGGCAGACCACAAGTACGGCGGAAGCCTGCCTGTGCATTGCCATTTCATAATGGACGAATTTGCGAATGTTTCATTGCCTGATGACTTTGATAAAATCCTGTCCGTTATGCGTTCCAGAGGGGTATCGGTATCCATTATCCTGCAAAATCTGGCACAGCTCAAAGCCCTTTTTGAAAAGCAATGGGAAAGCATTGTTGGCAACTGCGATGAGTTTTTGTATCTGGGTGGCAACGAGCAAAGCACCCACAAATATGTGTCAGAGCTTTTGGGCAAGGAAACCATTGATACCAACACCTACGGGAAAAGCTCTGGGCGGAGTGGTAACTATTCAACAAATTATCAGATTTCGGGGCGTGAGCTGATGACCCCAGACGAAGTGCGTATGCTTGATAACCGTTACGCACTTCTTTTTGTGCGTGGAGAACGCCCCGTTATGGACTTTAAGTATGACATCTTGAAGCACCCGAATGTAAAATTGACGGTTGACGGAGGACAACCGCCGTATATCCACGGAGAGCCTATGCAGGCTGTCGCAACCATTGTGTTTGACAGTGATATTCCAGATAACGCCGTGAGCGTAAAAACTGTCAGCACTTCCTATGAGCTTCTGTCCGATGAGGACTTGGAAGAAATATTCAATTTATAAGGAGGATTTACCCTATGAAACTTTTTAAGAAGAATGAGAACAAGAAAACCACGAAGCTGCCGATGACTGGAAAGGTTAAGAAAAGCTTCCGCTATTACTGTATGGCTGTTATGGCAATGACCTTTGTGCTTGGTACTTCCGTAACCGCCTTTGCTGCCAATGACCCCATTCAGGTAGTTAACAACCTGTCCGATTTCATTTTCGGTCTGGTGAGGGCTGTCGGTATGATTATGCTCGGCTTTGGTATCGTGCAGATTGGTCTTTCTCTCAAATCCCACGACCCGTCCCAGAGAGCTAACGGATTTTTGACCCTTGCAGGCGGCGTTGTCATTACCTTCGCAAAGGAAATCTTGACTCTTATCACAGGCTAAGAGAACAGACTGACACAAAAAGATAACGGGAGCAGATCCGCCGAGTGCGGAACTCGCTCCCGTTATCTAATATCATCAAGGAGGTGGTCAAATGTCTGATAACTGGGTGGTACAGAATTTAGAGAACGCCCTAAACACTTGGAATGAGAAATTAGCCGAGATATGGCAGCTCATTACCCAATCCCCAGAGAACTTTAAGGGCGGCACGATATGGAATGCCATCGTGGATATTCACGGTGCGGTGCAGGCTATCGGACTTGCCCTGCTCGTGCTGTTCTTTGTTGTGGGTGTGATGCGTACCTGCGGAAATTTTGCAGAAGTCAAGCGACCAGAGCAGGCTTTGAAGCTGTTTATCCGCTTTGCCATTGCCAAAGGTGCAGTGACCTACGGATTAGAACTGATGATGGCACTGTTTAAGATTGTGCAGGGTATGATTTCCACGATTATGAATGCCGCAGGATTTGGCTCGGCACAGCAGACGGTGTTGCCACAGGAAATCGTGACAGCCGTTGAAGACTGCGGATTTTTTGAGAGTATCCCGCTATGGGCGGTCACGCTGATAGGCGGACTGTTTATTACGGTGCTGTCATTCATAATGATTATGTCGGTATATGGCAGGTTTTTCAAGCTGTATATCTATACTGCCATAGCACCCGTACCCCTTTCCACTTTTGCTGGAGAGCCGAGCCAAAGCGTCGGCAAGAGCTTCATTAAGAGCTATGCCGCTGTATGCCTTGAAGGTGCGGTTATCGTGCTTGCCTGCATTATCTTTTCCCTATTTGCTTCTTCTCCGCCTGTGGTCAATCCCGATGCGGCGGCGGTTACAATGGTATGGAGCTATATCGGGGAGCTTGTGTTCAATATGCTCGTCCTTGTCGGTGCGGTCAAAATGGCAGACCGTGTTGTAAGAGAAATGATGGGCTTGTAAGGGAGGTGCTATGATTGGAAGTCAAGATAAATAAGGAAATCCGTAATTATACGGAGAGTATGTTTTTTGGACTGTCTCTCAGACAGTTCATTTTTTCTGTCCTTGCCTGCGGCGTGGCGGTGGGTTTGTATTTTCTTCTCCGTCCACGGTTTGGTACGGAAACCCTCAGTTGGGTTTGTACCTTAGGTGCGTTCCCCTTTGCGGCAATGGGATTTATCAAATACAACGGTATGACCGCAGAGCAGTTTGTCTGGGCGTGGATTAAATCGGAATTTCTGATGCCGAAAAAGCTGATGTTCCTGCCAGATAATTTCTATTACGAAACGATGAAGCCGACCATTGAAGCCCATGAAAAAGGGTTGCCGACAGTACGGAAAAAGCAGAAAGGCAGGACACCGAAACCAAAGAAAACGAAAAAGAAAAAAGCGAAACGCAGCAAGGAGGTAAACAATGCTGAGAACTCTTAAAAATCTGTTCAAGCAGGACAGGGAAAAGTTTGTTGTGCCGAAGTCGGTACAGAATGTTATCCCGATTAAGACAATCTGGGATGACGGCATATTCCTTGTCGGCAGGAACAAGTACGCAAAGACCTTTAAATTTGAGGATATAAACTATGCCGTGGCAAGCCGTGAGGATAAGGAAGCAATGTTCCTTGAATACTCGGAGCTTCTTAATTCCCTTGACAGCGGTGCGACCACGAAAATCACTATCAACAACCGTCGCTTGAACAAAGCTGATTTTGAACAGACTATTTTAATCCCAATGGCTGATGACGGTCTGGATAAGTACCGCAAGGAATACAACAAAATGCTTCTGGATAAGGCGACAGGGGCTAATTCCATCGTACAGGATAAGTATGTAACCGTATCTGTCTGCAAGAAGAATATCGAGGAAGCCCGAAACTACTTCGCCCGTGTGGGTGCTGACCTTATCGCCCACTTTAACCGTCTGGGGTCGAAGTGTGTGGAACTGGACGCAGGCGACAAGCTGCGTATCTTCCACGACTTCTACCGTACAGGAGAAGAAACAGCGTTCCACTTCGATATTACCCAGACGATGCGGAAAGGTCACGATTTCAAGGATTTTATCTGCCCTGATACCTTTGAATTTGAGAGCGACTGCTTCAGAATGGGTGACAGATATGGGCGTGTGATTTTTCTCAGAGAGTATGCGGCATATATCAAGGACAGTATGGTTGCGGAGCTTTGTGAGCTGAACAGGAATATGATGCTGTCCGTTGATATTATCCCCGTTCCCACAGATGAAGCCGTGCGGGAGGTGGAAAACCGTCTGCTTGGTGTGGAAACCAATATCACGAATTGGCAGAGGAAGCAGAACCAGAACAACAATTTTTCTGCCGTTATCCCCTATGATTTGGAACAGCAGCGAAAAGAAAGCAAGGAATTTCTGGATGATTTGACAATCCGTGACCAGAGAATGATGTTTGCCGTGCTGACGATGGTGCATACGGCAGATTCCAAAGAGCAGCTCGACAATGATACAGAAGCTCTCTTGACTACCGCAAGAAAGCATTTGTGCCAGTTTGCGGTGCTGAAATATCAGCAGATGGACGGATTGAATACAGCCCTGCCATTTGGTGTACGGAAGATAGATGCCCTGCGTACCCTCACAACAGAGAGCCTTGCAGTGTTTATCCCGTTCCGTGTGCAGGAAATCTACCATGAAAACGGTGTGTATTACGGTCAGAATGTTATCAGCAAAAATATGATTATCGCCAACCGCAGGCAGCTCCTTAACGGCAATTCCTTTATTCTCGGTGTGTCGGGTGCAGGAAAATCCTTTACCGCAAAGGAAGAAATGACGAATATCATTCTGACCGACCCCAACGCTGATATTATCATCATTGACCCAGAGCGTGAGTATTCCCCGCTTGTGAAAGCAATGAAGGGAGAAGTCATTCATATCTCTGCGACAAGTGAAAATCACATCAATGCTATGGATATGAACTCCGATTATGGTGACGGTGCAAACCCTGTCATTCTGAAATCGGAGTTTATTTTATCCCTTTGCGAACAGCTCATCGGCGGCACGAACTTGGGAGCAAAGCAGAAATCCATCATTGACCGCTGTACGGCAAGCGTGTACCGCTATTATCAGCAGGGCAACTATATGGGAACGCCGCCCACCTTGCAGGACTTCCGTGAAGAACTGTTAAAACAGAATGAGCCAGAAGCACAGGAAATCGCCCTTGCGATTGAGCTGTTTACGGACGGGTCGCTCAACACCTTTGCAAAGCACACGAATGTTAATACCCACAGCCGCCTTATCTGCTATGACATTCTGGATTTGGGCAAGCAGTTACAGCCTATCGGTATGCTTGTCGTGCTTGACAGTATCTTAAACCGTATCACACAGAACAGAGCCAAAGGCAGAAACACATTTATTTTCATTGATGAAATCTATCTGCTCTTTCAGCATGAATACTCTGCAAACTTCCTCTTTACCCTCTGGAAGCGTGTGCGTAAATACGGTGCGTACTGTACAGGTATTACGCAGAATGTGGACGACCTTTTGCAGAGCCATACGGCAAGGACGATGCTTGCTAACAGCGAATTTATCATTATGCTTAACCAAGCATCTACGGACAGACTTGAGCTTGCCAAGCTCCTTAATATCTCCGACCTTCAGATGAGCTATATCACGAATGTCGGTGCAGGACAGGGATTACTCAAAGTTGGCAGCTCTCTTGTACCATTTGTAAACAAGTTCCCACGCAATACCGAGCTTTACAAGTTGATGACGACCAAGTTCGGTGAGGTCTAAGAAAGGAGGTTTTTTATGGCTGATATTAAATTCCGTGATACGGCTCATCGTGATTTCTTTCTGGAAAATATGATGAAATGCAGAGTGAACGACTGTTATCACAGGGCGTTTTTCTATGTGATGGGTATCGCTTCGGAAACGAGGGCGAACATCAACCAGATGTTCAATTTCAAGGAGGACTGCATCGAGCCAGAGGGTATGCACGGCGGCTGGCAGACAAGTGGAACAGTCAAGGTCTGCCATCTTGCTTTTAACCTTTGGAACGGGTATGCAGAGGAAGGGCAGGAACGGTATTTCACGCCAGAGGAGTTGTTCTGCTGTGAGTTTGCTCCCTACTTTATGGAGGGTATCAAGGTCAGATACCCCGAATATTGCAGGGAGCTTCCTACTCCCAGAAAACAGACGGAAATTTCAAGATAAGAAAGGAAAAGCCTATGAAGAATTATAAATCTATTATCTGTGTTGTAGCCGCCGTGTGCCTGTTAGGTACGGCGGCTTTTTGCGGCTTCCGCATTTATCATTACTATGCAGAGGTGGACGAGCAGACGGAAACCTTTGAGGAGATTGCCGAGATGGTAGAGCAGGCTCCCACGGATGAAACCGTGCCAGACGATGCCCATGTCAGCGAGGGAGAAGATGTGCTTGCCAAGTATCAGAAATTGTATTTACAGAATGAGGATATGGTGGGTTGGATTTCCATAGCCGGCACAACAATCAATTATCCTGTGATGCAGAGCAGGAACAATCCGAATTTTTATCTGAAGCACAATTTTGAAAAAGAGTACAGCTATTTAGGAACGCCTTATGTGCAGGAGAATTGTGATATTGCCGAAAGTGACAATCTGGTTATCTACGGTCATCACATCAAGGGTGGCAAGATGTTTGGAGCGTTGGAGGATTACAAGTCCAAGAGCTTTTATGAGGAACACAAGAATATTCAGTTTGATACCCTCACAGAGCAGGCAGAGTATGAAATCGTCGCCGTATTTAAGACTGTGGCGTACAGCTCTGAGGGCTTCCGATACTACGACTTTGTTGATGCGGAGAATGAGGAAGATTTTAATTCCTATGTCGGGAAGTGCAAGGAGCTTGCTTTGTATGATACAGGTGTGACCGCTGAATACGGCGACAGGCTCATTACCCTTTCCACCTGCGAATACTCCGCACAGAACGGCAGGCTCGTTGTAGTGGCAAAAAAGGTCGGCTGATTTGAACGCAAATCCTCTGGGAAAGGAGGTTTTCTATGGCTGATATAAAAACCAGAGATGCGGTCAAAGGTACGATAAAGACCATAGATAAAGCCGCCATAGCCAGTGAGCGTATGAAGTCTGCCTATGTGGGGATAAAGGAAAAAGCGGAACAGGGATATTACTCTGATGAAAACTCTGCCACAGAATATGCTGCGGATAGGATTTCTTTTGCGGCAGACCGTGTAAAGGACGAAGGTATCCACCAGTTCAATAAGCAGGGGCAAAAGGCAGTCAAGACAACGCAGGAGAATATCGGTAAGGCAAAAGATAAAATAACCGATTTCAAGCAAAGCCGGGCTGTCAAAGCCGCAGAGCAGAAAGCAGCACAGAATATGTCAGAACAACACGGTTTGCAGATCCGTCACGGGGCTGCAAGCCGTTCCTCTGCCCCAGATGTTTCCCAGACAGCAAAATCGCAGTTGATAAAGACCCGACAGCAGGGGCAAAAAATGATTAAGACCACAGCCCGAAGTGCAGAAAAAGCGGTGAAAACAACTGCTAAGGGAACAGTCAAGACTACTGAAAAGGGAATTAAAACCGCACAGGCAACTTCTAAGGCGGCGATTAAAACGACGGAAACTTCGGTAAAAACGGCACAGGCAGTGGCAAAGGCTTCTGCGAAAACTGCCCAAAAGGCAGCACAGGCGGCAAAAGCCACCGCAAAGGCAACCGCTGAAGTAACAAAAGCTACGGTCAGAGCCACCATAACTGCGGTCAAGGCGATTATTGCAGGAACAAAAGCTCTGATTTCCGCTTTAATTGCAGGTGGTTGGATTGCAGTTGTGATTATTCTCATTGTTGTCCTGCTCGGCTGTGCTGTTTCCCTGTTTGGTGGCGGAAGCGGGAGCAACGCCTATACCCCTGTCAGTGCAGAGGTGGAAGCCTATGAGCCTTTGATACAGAAATATGCCAAACAGTACGGTATTCCCGAATATGTGGAGCTTATCAAGGCGGTAATGATGCAGGAGTCTGGTGGGCGTGGACTTGACCCCATGCAGGCGGCGGAGGGCAGCTTTAACACAAGGTATCCCCATGAGCCGAACGGGATACAAGACCCAGAGTATTCCATCCAGTGCGGCGTACAGGAGCTGAAAGCCGCCCTTATCTCTGCCGAGGTGGAAAACCCGATTGACATGGAGCGTATCAAGCTCGCCTTGCAGGGCTATAACTTTGGCAATGGGTATATCTCATGGGCAAAAACCAACTACGGCGGTTATTCCTATGCCAATGCGGTAGAATTTTCCACCATACAGGCACAGCGGTTAGGTTGGGACAGTTACGGCGATACGCAGTATCCCGACCATGTGCTGCGGTATTATCCATACGGGAGGGCGTTCACAAGCGGCGGTAACCAGGCGATTGTGGAGGTCGCTTTGACACAGCTCGGAAATGAGGGCGGTCAGCCTTATTGGAGTTGGTATGGCTTTGACGGGCGTGTAGAATGGTGTGCCTGCTTTGTGTCTTGGTGTGCCGACCAATGTGGCTATATCGAAAGCGGGATTATACCCAAATTCGCAGGTTGCGTGGACGGTGCAAATTGGTTTAAGGGTAACGGACAATGGAAAGACCGAAGCTATGAGCCGTCGGCAGGCGATATTATCTTTTTTGATTGGGAAGGCGACGGAAAAACCGACCATGTAGGCATTGTGGAGAAATGCGAAAACGGTGTCGTTTACACCGTGGAGGGTAACTCTGGCGACGCTTGCAGGCAAAAGCAATATACGGTTGGAAGCAACTCCATCTATGGTTACGGCGTTCCTGCCTATTAAGAATGGGCAAAAGAAAAACCAGAGGTTTATTCCTCTGGCTCTTTTGCCTTACATAGTCCGATAACAGTTGCTTCTATAATGGACAGTTCTTTATCGTCTAAATTGTCGAGCTGTGCGTCTAAGCGTCTGCGGACAGAACTTTTTTCGACTTTCTCATTTGGAAATATGTACTCGTCAACCGACACATCGAACATCGTAATAAGCTGGATAAACAGTTCTATACTTGGATACTGTCCCTCGTTTTCGATAGATTGAATGTGTCTGGGGGCATAGCCGATTATCCCAGAAAGCTGCTCTCTCGTCATTCCTCTTGCTTCACGGGCTTTCTTAATCGCCTGTCCTATCGGCATAAAATCGAAATCAAAATCGTTGTTTCTCTCGTCCATAAGCTCACCACCTTGTGCCAATATAATTATCTTATTATATTGTATGGATTTGTGGCTTCTTATTAAACGATGTGAAAATGCCGACTATAAGATATTTCACCTCCTATAATTAGAGGTAAAAATTCATAATTACACACTTGATACAGTTCGTTTGAACGGCTATAATATTATATATTACGCTTTGGAGGGATAATATGTTTGAGTATATGACCGCACAAGAAGCTGCCGAAAAATGGGAAGTATCTCTTAGGTGGGTACAACGACTTTGCAAGGGAAACCGTATTGAGGGGGCTATGAATATAAATCGTGTATGGCTTATTCCGAAAAACGCAAAAAAACCTTCTGATGCAAGAGTTAAGAATGGAGTTGAATGATTTTGAAAAATATTTTGATTATAGATGATGATTTAGATATAGGAAATGTACTTGAGGAAATCCTGAAAAATGAAGGGTACTCTGTTTCCCGTGCGTATTCAGGAACGGAAGCTATATTTGTACTTTCTCAGTCAAGACCAGACCTAATTCTACTTGATTTGATGCTGCCGGGGCTAAGCGGCGAAGAAGTATTGCCGCATATTAAAGGTATTCCTGTAATTGTTATGAGCGCAAAAGCCGATATTGATAACAAAGTGGAACTATTGCTTGGCGGCGCTGTTGACTATGTTACAAAACCTTTTAATACAAAAGAGCTATTGGCTCGCATTTCTGTACATCTTCGTACTTTTGATACACTTGGCAAATCAGAAGTATTGTCTTTTGAAGAAATTTGTCTTGACACAAATACTCATATTGTAAGTGTAAAAGGCGAAGAAATCAAATTAACAAGGACGGAATATGCCATTCTTAAAATCCTATTACAAAATCAGACACAAGTTGTTGCAAAATCGCAGCTTCTTGACCGTATAAGTGAAGATACGCCAGACTGTACCGAAAGTTCATTAAAGACACATATAAGTAATTTACGCAAAAAACTTCGTGATGCAGGAGGAAAAGATTATATTGAAGCGATTTGGGGGATTGGTTTCAAGTTGAAAACAGAATAAAATCTCAACCATTTCTTAACTATTTTCTTTACCGTTTTCTTAACTGTTTATTGATAGACTGTCAGTACCAAATAAAAGGAGGTAAAACTATGGAGTATGTTCTGAAAACAAATGCTTTGAGTAAAACATATAAGAACTTCAAAGCATTGAATGGACTTACTATGAGTGTTCCAAAAGGGGCAATCTATGGTTTTGTCGGTAAAAATGGTGCTGGCAAAACAACTTTAATTCGTTTGATATGTGGGCTTCAGGAGCCTACCTCTGGTGATTATACTTTATATGGAATAAAAAACACAGAGAAAACAATCTTGAAATCACGCAGGAGAATGGGTGCGGTTGTGGAAACCCCCTCAATCTATATGGATTTAACAGCCGTTGATAACCTGAAAGAACAGTATAGAATTCTCGGATTGCCTTCTTACGACGATATTCCAAATCTTCTCAAGTTAGTAGGTCTTGAAAATACAGGGAATAAAAAAGCTAAAAACTTTTCTCTGGGTATGCGGCAGCGTTTAGGAATTGCAATCGCTCTTGCAGGCGCCCCTGATTTTTTGGTACTTGACGAACCTGTTAATGGTCTTGACCCTCAAGGCATTATTGAAATGCGTGAGTTGATTTTGAAACTCAACCGTGAACATCAAATAACCGTTTTGATTTCAAGCCATATTCTTGATGAGCTGTCACGCCTTGCAACGCACTATGGATTTATTGACGGAGGAAGAATGGTAAAAGAAATCAGCTCGGAAGAATTAGAAGCAGCTTGCCGCAAGTGTGTCCGCATTGAAGTAACAAATGTCCAAACGCTTGCTCGTGTTTTAGATGTAATGAAAATTGATTATAACATCGTTTCAGATAAAGCCGCTGATGTATTTGCAAAAGTCAATGTTTCAAAATTAACTTCGGCATTATCGAAAGAAAATTGCGAAGTTCTTTCTATGCAGGAGCGAGATGAAAGTTTGGAAAGTTACTATGTTAGTTTAGTGGGAGGCAAGAGAGATGAGTAAGTTGTTATCAGCAGGTTTTATCCGACTGAGAAAAGATAAAATATTTTGGATTGCTCTGATTTTTATGTTCGGAGCAGGTGTGTTTTTCCCCGTAATGCGATATATGGATATGCAGCAATCAGGTTATATCAACAATATTGATAATGGTTTTTTTGCCTGTGCTCTTTTTATTGGTATTGTTATGGCTGTCTTTTGCAGTCTTTTTATTGGAACAGAATACAGCGATGGCACAATCCGTAATAAAGTGGTTATCGGTCAAAAAAGAACTTCAATTTATTTATCAAATCTGATTATTTGTGCTATTGTCAGCATTGTAATGTGTGCTGCATTTTTAATTGCTTATCTTTGTGTTGGTATTCCTTTGCTCGGATTTTTTGAAATGGGGATTAAGTTAGTCTTATTATTTACTTTGGCGGTGTTCGTTCTTTCTATTGCATTTGCTTCCATTTTTACTTTGATTTCTATGTTAAATCATAATAAGGCGATAACGGCTGTTGTGTGCATTTTGTTAGCGTTTCTGCTTTTGTTTGCAGGAGCACAGCTTTATAAAATGTTGAACGAGCCTGAAACTAATATGGGACTTATAACGACAGAAAATGGACAGGAGTATCAGGAAATCCCTAATCCTAATTATCTTGAAGATGGTAAGCGAGAAGTTGTCCAGTTTCTTTATGATTTTGTCCCTGGTGGTCAAGCGTTACAATGTGTTTCACTGGAAGCAAATAATATTGCTGTTCTGCCCGTCTACTCGTTGATTATTATTATATTGACTACAGGAATTGGAATGTTTTTCTTCAGAAAAAAAGAATTGAAATAGATAAGGAGATATTATGGAGTTTTGGTTGTTAGTCGTTATCGGCATTTTGTTGATTATCATCATTATCTTATCAATAAAAATTCTTCTCGTACAGAAAGCCGCACGAGAAATAGAAACTGCATTTGCCGAACGACTAATGACCGATACAAATACGCTTATAGATATTTCTTATCAAGATAAGACAATGCGTAAGTTGGCTGAACGCTTAAATATAGAACTTCGCAAACTTCGAAAAGAAAGACATAGATTTAATCGTGGCGATTTAGAGCTAAAAGAAGCTGTTACCAACATTTCTCACGATTTGCGAACACCTCTTACGGCTATAAGCGGCTATTTGGATTTGCTTGACAGAGAAGAAAAAAGCGATGTTGTAAATCGTTATCTTGAAACCATAAAAAATCGAATTGAAGCAATGAAACGACTAACAGAGGAGCTATTTCAATATTCCATTGTTATCTCTGCCGAGTACGATTTAACAATGGAGAGCCTATCAATCAATAATGTGTTAGAAGAAAGCATTTTAGAGTTCTACGGGATTTTACAACAGCAAAAGATTACACCAAATATTCTTATTACAGAAAATAAAATAGTTAGGAAAGCCAACCGTATAGCTTTATCCCGTATTTTCTCCAATCTTATGAGCAACGCAATTAAATACAGCGATGGTGATTTGGAAATATGTTTGACGGATACAGGAAAAATAATTTTTTCTAATTCTGCTTCTGACTTAAATGATATGGAAGTAGAAAGACTTTTTGACCGTTTCTATACGGTTGAAAATGCACGGAAATCAACAGGACTTGGACTGTCTATTTCAAGGATATTGATTGGTAAAATGAATGGCGAAATAACTGCACAATACAAAAATGGCAGACTAAGTATTTGTGTTCAGCTTCCTGAAAACTAAAATGAATTGAGGGAGGTATGTATTTGATAGATGCACAATGGATATTATGTCCTGTTTGCGGCAGCAAAACCCGTGACAGGATTAGAAAGGATACGGTGTTGAAAAACTATCCTCTCTACTGTCCGAAATGCAAACAGGAAACTTTGATAAATGCAAAGGGACTACATATAACCGTCATCAAAGAGCCAGACGCAAAGACGCAGAGCCGATGAACTTGTGAGGAAACTCACCATAGATCATCGGCTCTTTCTTTTAACAACAAAACAATGAAATTTGGCAGCACAGCCCACCAAATAAAAAAAACGGTGCTTTGGTGGGCAGTATAAACACGCCCAGACGAAAATTCAACTTCCCTCCGAACCCGTTTTCGAGTTTGGAGGAATTTTTTTATGCGATGGTCGAATATGACCGCAATGCTGCTCATCAGAAGCAGCTACTATTTACGGAGTGTCACAGTGGAGTGAAGATTATCTTTTAGAAAAAATCATCACTCACTCGTGGCACTCTTACATTTTACAAGTAGAGATTACATCTCTTGATTATAGATATGCTTACGCTTATTGCCGTAGAGGTCTTAGTACCTTTGCGGCTTTTTGTTTGTCGAAAAATGTCTTAACACAGAACAAGGCTACTTCTTGCGTTGGTTGTCGTTCTCCGCCTGCCAATCTGGATTTTCAAAAAAATTCAGATTGGAGGAAACAATATGGCATACAACAAAGCCAAAGAAGAAAAGAAATGGCGGCTCTGGAAAGAAGCCGAGGAAAAGCAGTTGCGAAACTTAGGTGTTAATGAGGACGATATAGAAAAACTCCGTATTCACGATTGGGCGATTTTTAATTCCGACAGACGGTATTATCAGCGAGTGCAGGATACAGGTACATATCTTGATGAACTTGCCGAAGATACTACGCAACCCGAAGTGAAGACGGTTGAGGATTTTCTGGACAGCATTGAAAATCAATGCCTATATCAAATCTTGATTAAGGTAGACAGGCTTACATTGCAGATTGCTTTGATGAAGATACAAGGATATTCAACCCGTGAAATTGCGGTGTGTCTGAATATTACTGAAAAAGCTGTTTACAGACGAATGGACAGGCTCAAAGAAAAATTAAAAAAGTTTTTTGAGTAGAGGGGAAAATCGAATATTCCCACGGGCTACAGGGTGAGAGGACAAAAACCTCTTACCCTGTTTTCCTTTGTGTGGCGAAAACGGGGGGCGTTCCTTGACAAGTGAATACCCATTCGCCAAATACTTTCTCTTTGTGATTGTGATGAGCATAAGCGTGTGCAGCGGTACGCCAAGACCTGCCGACAGGCAGCGAGCGATTGAAAGGTGGTGAGCCAATCTTACCGACTCAAAAAATCGGGTAGCTCCCGATTTCGCCATAACCCACAAAGAGGATAATGATACTCCCGTCCAGTCACAGTCCGAGCGTGATAAAACCGTCGCAGGCAATGAGGGCGGCTCTGTCAGACCGACAGTTGGGGTGGAACTCCCGTGGTGTCAGTTCGCTGCTGACCGTTTGGCGACTTCCCATAGCATTTCGGGGTGTCGAGGACAAATTGAAATGCTCCTATCATATTCAGCCAAACGAAAGGCGGTCATAAGAACAGAGATTTTGTTTATACTCTCCCGACCTTAAATACTTCCTTTTGTTTGGCTGCCTACATAGGCAGAACATACCTGCTTAAATAAAATTGGGAGGTCAAACATAATGGAAAGAAAATTCAAGCGTGGAGATATTTACTACGCAAACTTAAATCCCGTTATCGGCTCGGAGCAAGGCGGAACAAGACCTGTACTTATCATTTCAAACGATGTCGGTAATAAGCACAGTCCTACGGTCATTGTCGCACCCATCACAAGCCGAATACACACCAAAGCAAAATTGCCGACGCACACTTTAATCAATGATTTTGAAGGTTTGGATAAGAACTCAATCATTTTGCTTGAACAGGTAAGAACGATTGATAAGCAGCGACTAAGGCAGTATTTGGGAATGATACCAGACGATATAGTGGCAAGGGTTGATAAGGCTCTTGCCATTAGTGTTGCATTGGAGAAAATGAAGGCAACAGATGTGTAAAAGGGACGAGAACGATAAATTTGCACATTGGTAAAAATGCGGCTGTATTTCTATAATTTAGAGTACAGCCGCTTGTTTTATAGCGGAGGTACTCATTATGGGAAATGAAAACTATATCCAAAATCCAGAATTGCAAAATGAACAGATGAAAGATGAAAACGAAGTATTTAATTCATTTATCAATGTTATGGTGCAGATAGTTGAAAAATACGGAAAGACAGTTTTGCAAGAATTGGATTGTGCTGCGTAAGCTACGCAGCCTTACATATCACATTTCCCTATAAAATTATGGAGGTGGTACGATGAACAGAGAAGGAAAGAAATGTGTCCTGTATCCGAGAGTAAGTACCGAGATGCAGGTAGATGGATACAGTCTTGAAGGACAAAAAAACGGATTAAGGCGATTTGCTGACCGAGAAGAAATGGATATTGTCGGTATTTATGAGGATGCAGGTAAATCAGGAAAATCTATTGAGGGACGACCTGCATTTAAGAAAATGCTTTCCGATATAAAAAACGGATTGGAGATAGATTATATTCTGGTTTATAAACTTTCCCGTTTCGGAAGAAATGCAGCGGATATTCTAAATTCATTAGAGTTTGTGCAATCTTATGGAATAAATCTTATTTGTATTGAAGAAGGAATTGACTCGTCACAGACAAGTGGAAAACTTTTAATCTCTGTTTTGTCTGCGGTTGCAGAAATTGAAAGAGAGAATATCATCGAGCAGACAATGAATGGACGGAGGGAAAAGGCACGGCAAGGTGGTTGGAATGGCGGATTTGCACCATACGGATATTATCTGAAAGATAATCAGCTTTTGATAGAAGAAACGGAAGCTGAAGCAATCAGAATTATATTTGAGAAGTTTGCTAATTCTGACATAGGGCTTGGCGGAGTAGCAAAATATCTTAATCTTCAAGGTATTAAAAAGATACCTCGTCAGAATGGCACATTGGAAACTTGGAGCAGTCATTTTATACGGTTGATATTAGACAATCCTGTTTATTGTGGAAAGATTGCTTATGGCAGAAGAACACGAGAAAAGGTAAAAGGTACAAAAAATGAATATAAGCAGGTTCATGCAGAGGATTATATTTTAGAAGATGGACAGCACGAAGGAATTATCAGCGAGGAATTGTGGCAAAAGGTTCACGCAAAACGTATGGCAACAGGAATTAAACAGCCATCAAAAGTTGGTAAGGACAGGTCACATCTTTTGACAGGGATATTGAAGTGTCCCCTTTGTGGAAGTGCAATGTATACGAACAAACACGCTTGGACAAATAAAGATGGCACATACAAAGAGGTTTACTATTATATTTGCGGCAGAAATAAGCAGGAACGAGGACATCATTGTGATTATAAGGCATCTCTGAGAAAAACAGATATTGAGCCACTTGTAATTGAAGCTGTTAAGGAATTGGTAAGCGATAAGTATTTTGCAAAAGAGATTGAAAAGCGTATTGGCGTACAGACCGATACAACAGCTATTGATAAGGAACTTGCCAATTACGAGAGTAAGCTGAAAGAAGTTGATTTGAACAAAGCACGTCTGGAGAGAGAAATTGATAATCTGCCTGTTGATACCCGCTTCAGAGAAAGAAAAATTCACGATATGACTTTAAGACTTGATGCCTTGTATGATACGATTGTAGAGTTGGAAGAACGGATTGAAGATGCAAAGCTGAGAAAAAGTTCTATCGAAATGGAAACAATCACTCTGGACAATATTTACAAGCTTATGCTGAATTTCGGAAAGCTCTATGATATAATAAGTGACGAGGAAAAGAAAAGCCTTATTACTTATCTTATAAAGGAAATTCAGATATATCCAAACGGAGAGTCGGAGAAGCCTTTGAAGTCGATAGAGTTTAACTTCCCAATATATCGGGACGGTCAAGAGGTAAGGCGGCTTTTGTGGGAAAAAGGTAATACCGTTGAGACGGTAGTCAAATTATCCCTCAAAAAAGATACACCTAAGATTGAGGTTACAATGGAGCCTGATGAAGAGAGTAATTATACACCAGAGGAAAAGGCTACTTATTCAAAGATTAAGGAATATGTGAAGGAAAAGTATGGTGTGAATGTGCATACTTCTTATATTGCACAGGTAAAGCGGATGTGTGGTCTGGACATGGGTGAGAATTATAATAACTCCAAGAAGGAAAATCAAGAAGTGAAGCAGTGTCCGCAGGAGAAGGTGGAGTATATTAAGGATGCGTTGAGGCATTTCAAGCTGATTTGGTAACTGTATATTAGTATGCCACGGCAGTATTTTCCGAAAACGCTGAAAACCTTGAATTTAGGGTATGTTTTGGACTCTAAGGGAGCAATTTACTAAGAATTTACTAAGAACAAATATTAGTAAGAAATCCCTAGCACGAATTTAGAAATGAATATGAAACTTAGGACTTTATTAGTTGTGAAAACAATTAGTAGAGTCCTTTTTATTTTCAAAAAAGGAGGTTCAGAACATGAACAATACAGCGTTAGGCGCAGAGAAAATTATTTTTATTAGCGAAGCACATGAGAAATTCTACTATGAAAAATTGAAAGAGGTAAGGTATCAGGATGTGTACCACAAGGCACTTTGCTATTGTCTTGGAATTAGCGATGATACCAGAAGAAATGCAAATCGCATTTATGATTTTGAGACAGGCTGTGTAAAAACAGAATGTTTACATGAAGGCTGGCAGACCAGCGGAAGCGTAAAAGTAGTCAGAATGGCATTTAATCTGTACTGCAATGGTACACCAAGCGTGGACGATTACAAGGACGCAGAGGAGCAGATCAATGAGTGCAGGCAGTATTCAGTGGAAGAATTGTTCTGCTGTGCCTACGCACCGTATTTTTGGCAGGCGATACAAATCCGGTATCCGGAATATGCAACCTATAACCGGAAACTGTATGCCCTGTTTGGAGGAGCAGATTGATGTTAAAAGTTCGATTGATGGGAACAAAGAATGATATTAAATGGTTTGGGAAGATTTTGCAGAGAAATCCCAAGATTGAAGTAACAGAGTTTTCAGATTTATACCCGAACAAGGGTACAAAGAAATTCCACAGGGCTTATGTGGAAGTCAGAAAAAGCAACGTAAAAGAAAATCAGTAGAAAGCAAAGGAGAATTTATCATGTGTAGAGTTATAGCAATCGCAAATCAGAAAGGTGGAGTCGGAAAGACCACCACAACAAGCAACTTAGGAATTGGATTAGCAAAGCAGGGCAAGAGAGTTCTGCTGATAGATGCCGATGCACAGGGCAGTCTTACCGCAAGTTTGGGATACACAGAGCCGGATGCAATCGAGATCACATTGGCATCGGTCATGGGAAGTCTGATTAAGAACGAGGAAGTTGAGCCGATGGAGGGTATTTTACATCACGAGGAGGGAATAGACCTTATGCCGGGAAATATTGAGCTTTCCGGTCTGGAGGTTTCCCTTGTGAATGTCATGAGTCGGGAGCGTATCATGCAGGAGTACATAAGCATGGTGCAGAATTATTACGATTATATTTTAATTGACTGTATGCCCTCACTTGGCATGATTACCATAAATGCCTTTGCCTGTGCCGACAGTATTCTGATACCTGTGCAGGCAGCATATCTGCCTGTTAAAGGTTTACAGCAACTTATCAAGACCATTGGCAAGGTAAAGCGTCAGATTAACCCGAAACTGGAGATAGAGGGCATTTTATTGACGATGGTTGACAGTAGGACGAATTATGCAAGGGACATCAGCGCCATGCTGAAGGAAGTCTATGGAAGCAGGGTAAAGATATTTACCAACAATATCCCGATTTAGGTAAGGGCGGCGGAGATCTCTGCGGAAGGTGTTAGCATTTATAAGCATGATCCAAAGGGGAAGGTAGCATCAGCCTACAATTCTTTGACAGAGGAGGTGCTTGCGAATGAGCAGTAATACAAAGACAGGAAGCGCATCTAAAATCAAAATGGAGAGTTTTGATGATTTGTTCGGTGGAAGCAGCGCACAGGAAATAGGTGCAGAGCAGATTATCAATGCCCCATTAGCAGACCTTCATGAGTTCAAAGACCACCCGTTTAAGGTATTGGACGATGAAAAGATGGAGGAAACAACGGAGAGTATCAGACTTTACGGGGTACTTGTTCCGGGAATTGCAAGACCGAGAGCTGGCGGCGGCTATGAGCTGATCGCCGGACACCGCAGGAAGCATGGCTCGGAAAGAGCCGGAAAAACGGAAATGCCGATTATTGTCCGCAATTATTCCGATGATGAAGCAACCATTATCATGGTGGATTCTAATATCCAGAGAGAGGACATTTTGCCGAGTGAAAAGGCAAAAGCCTATAAGATGAAGTATGAAGCCATGAAGCATCAGGGAAAGAAAGCGGGCAAGAATACCCTTGATGAAGTGGGGGAAGCTGCCGGGGAGAATGCGAAAAAGGTACAGCGTTATATCTGGTTTTCAAGGCTGTCCGATGAGCTTCTTGAAATGGTGGATGCCAAGAAATTAGGCTTTTCACAGGGCGTGGACATATCTTTTCTGTCAGAGGAAGCACAGCAGTGGGTAGAGGTCATTATAGAGGAACAGGGCTGTAATGTCAGCACCGTACAATCCGGGAAACTAAAGGAATATGGCAAAAGCGAAGAGCTTACGCTTGCAATGGTGCGGCTGATCCTGACAGAAGAAAAGCCAAAGGAACGTAAGGTTACACTGAAAGCGGACAAGATAAACAAATATTTTTCAGACAGCTATTCCAATGAGGAGATTGAAAATGTCATCATTTCACTTCTTGATAAATGGAGAGAGGAAGGGGCTGTTTGAGCATGGGATATTTGACAAGCGGAAACGAGATTGTTGACGCAATGGGTTCTATAAATATCTCCGGAAACATTATCCCGGCTATCTGGTATAAAACAATCACAAAGGAGAATGGGAAACCATATCTCCTTGCGATTGTTATTTTGGCGGATATTGTCTATTGGTATCGCCCTTCCGAGGTGAGGGATCAGGGAACCGGGCATATTCTTGGATGGAAAAAGAAGTTTTCAGAGGATATTTTAAGACAGAGCTATCAGTATTATGCGGATTTGTTTGGAGAATCGAAGAAAACAGTAAAAACTGCAATGGATAAATTGGAGAGGCTACAGGTAATCAGGAGAGAGTTCCGGACAGTCAGCTACGGAGACGGACTTGTTTGTAATAATGTGATGTATGTGGAACTAAAGCCGGATATGCTTTTCCGACTGACATTTCCAGAGGAAATTCCTGCTATGAATGGGGAGAACAATTCATACGCAGATGTATCCGATGTTAAAATGGGAGGGAGACTCCCTACAAAATCGGATACCCCTATGGAAATTTCGGGAGGGAGGGGTATCCCAAACGGGATACAGGTATCTACAAAATGGGATACAGGTCATGACGAAACGGATAACAGTCTCTCTCCGGAACCGGATACAGGTCTATCCCAAAACGGAGAGACAGATTCATATACTACTGCAAATATTACTGACGGAGAATCCTATCATATCAATCAAGCTGACAGTGAAGCTGAAAAAACGATTGATGCGATGGAGGATGTCAACGCATACATTGAAATCATCAAGGAGAACATTGAATACGATCACTACATGAAATACAGTGATTGGCAGGACAGGGAGCTTTATGATGAGCTTTTTGAGATTATCTGTGAAGTGGTCTGTGTAAAGCACAAGACGGTAAAGATTGGCGGGGACGATTACCCGTATGAGCTGGTAAAGTCAAAGTTCTTAAAACTGAACAGCTCGCACTTGGAGTATGTAATGGAGCGCATGAAGAATACAACAACCAAGATTACAAATATCAAGGCATATATGGTGACAGCGCTCTACAATGCACCAAGCACAATAAATCATTTTTACCAACAGGAGGTACAGCACGATATGTTTGGAGGTGGATGGCATGAAAAGGGTATTGTTTAAGGTTATTGTTCCGGCAATGATAGTTGTGGTATGGATGCTGACCTGTTATCCGGTATGCAATAGAGCGGAAGGCTTTGACTGGTTTTTATATTGGATTATTGCAGGGTGTCCGTTTGGTATCCGCCGGATGTGCCTGTGGCTGATACCCAAGAATTTTGGTATCAGCGGGAGCATTGGTGTTCTTGCTCTGAATTGTATCATAGGCGGTTTAATCGGCGGTGTAGTGTTGATTTTCAAGATAATCGGCATTGCAGGAGAGCTTATCAGTATTGTAACAGGACACTTCTGGACGAAAAGTCCAAAAGTGGAAATATAGAACTTCTGGACATTTTGTCCAAAGGTGGGGCAGTCAGAATATGGCTGCTCTTTTATTGTCAGAGGGAAGGAGCAAAAAGATATATGGAGTCAATGAGAGATGTGGACAGGGTAATGGAACGGGAGATTAAAAAAGGAAGCACTCCCTTACAGTTTGAACAGTTAGGTTTTGGCGATTACAGCTACAATGAAATTACTTCAAAGGAAAAGCTGTTGCAGGTGCTTTCCTATCTGTTGCGGCTTGGTGAGTATGAGCCATTCGCCGGAAAAACCATAGGGAACAATGTTTATATGGATATGCGGGGGAAAAAAGCTGTTTTTAAGAGAACAAGACTGACCTATGAGAGAAATAATATTTTTGCAACAATCAAGCGACTGGCAAAGAAATATAAGCCGGACTATGAGGGGAAGGTGTGTCTGGAAACAGTAAGATGTTTCTTTACCATATCTGAGGAAGAATTGGAAAAGTGCCGATACAATTATAAAGGCAAGGACACCTATGCCTTTGTGATGTCTGACAGATATATCATGGCTTTATATACATACTGCCTATCCGCAAGAAAAGCGGTGGCTTTGGAAAATATAGAGCTGGAGGGACTTTCAGAAGCGGAGCTTTCTATGGTAAAATTAGAGAGTGTCAGGGAAGTGTTATTTCAGGCATTGTTACTTGATGATGTTAAATTTGAAGATGGTAAGATGTATGCGGAGCTTGTTAGTATTTTTTGTCTAATGTAGTGTATTTGGATAAAAGATAGGTGAGAAAATGTTTGTGTTTGAAAAATGCTCTTATGAAGAATTGCAGATAATTCGAGAGAGAGAACGATTGCTTTTGAGTGGATGGACTTTAATCGAAAAAGAATATATTGATGAAACAAAAAAGATATTTGATAAAGCTGGTAACATGATTGCCTTGATAAATTTCTATTTTCATGATGAAAAGAAAGAAAAAATGTGTATAGCTTTATTTGAAGTATTTCCACGGTATCGAAATAAAGGGTTAGGTAAGCGAATTATAGATCAGTTTTTGAAACGCTATCACGGAGAAGTGGAGTTATTACCTTCAAGTAAGGCAAGTGAATTTTTCTGGGAAAAGTGTGGCTTTGTAGAGGGTTGCTATTTAGATTTGAGATAGTAAGGCAGAGAGGAGTGAATGGCTTGAAAATCAATGACAAAGAATTTAAGGACTGGACTGAAGGAGATTTGCAGGAAATTATAGAGAATGATGTTTACAGGGAAAATGAGTTTTGGGATTACAAGCAAACTTTTACTGTCTTAGAATGTCAGGATAAAGAGAGCAAACGTAAAAAACAGAATGAATTTCGTCATGATATTTGTTCTTTTGCTAATGCAGAAGGTGGGTATCTTATTGTTGGAGTAATGGAAGAAGCAGGGGTACCAACGGAAATAAATGGAATTGGTATTTCTAACACGGATAAGTTTGAGCTGGATCGAAGAAATGAGTTATCTGGAATACTTCCAGTTGTACCTAAAGTAGAGTTTTCATTTATAAA
>ERZ1023822.13-NODE-13-length-97959-cov-73.379433_pt1 | contig 97959 bp, 72 predicted proteins | sample MGYA00380379_ERZ1023822 | MGnify/ENA primary metagenome ERZ1023822 (study PRJEB33179, sample SAMN07448988) | human gut metagenome | biome: Human-gut; feature: Human associated habitat; material: Faeces | host: Homo sapiens | place: India: Bhopal | collected... | reverse complement strand
GGCAGGTAGCGAGGTGAGCAATGCCCTCGTGCTCTACAACTATTCTGATGAGAAGGGTAAGGTGGAGGCTAAGCGCATCGCCGTACTCGAGAAGAATGTGGAGGATACACGTAAGTTGATGTCAGAGGCTGGCGGTTCTTATCTAGAAGTAATCCAGGCACAGTCTTCACTGCTCAACGTACAACTCTCAAAGGTAGCTGATGACTTCTACAAGATGCAGGCAGTGGTCAACCTCTACTATGCATTGGGTGGAGGAGCTAAGTAATATTTAGTGTTAAATGTTAAATGTTAAATTATTATGGCTAGTATAATAAGTCCAAAGGCAGAGGTCTCTCCAAAGGCTAAGATTGGAGACAACTGCAAGATCTATCCATTCGCCTATATTGAGGACGATGTGGTCATCGGCGACAACTGTACCATCTATCCCTTCGTGAGCATCATGAACGGTACTCGCATGGGTAATAATAATAAGGTATTCCAGGCAGCCGTTATCGCTGCCCTCCCACAGGATTTCAACTTTACTGGTGAGGAGAGTGAGGTAGTGATTGGCGACAACAATACCATCCGTGAGAACGTGGTTATCAACCGTGGTACTCACAAGGGTGGCAAGACCGTTCTGGGCAACAACAACTTCCTGATGGAAGGTGCCCATATCTCTCACGATACCGTAATCGGAGACGGTTGCGTATTCGGTTATGGTACCAAGATTGCAGGCGACTGCGTGATTGGTAACGGTGTCATCTACTCAACATCTGTAGTAGAGAACGCCAAGACCCGAGTAGGCGATTTGGCGATGATTCAGGCAGGTACTACCTTCTCTAAGGATATTCCTCCTTATATCATTGCCGGTGGAAAGCCTGTGAAGTATGCAGGTCCTAACACCATCATCATGGAAGCAGCCGAGGTTACCGAGAAGGTTCGCAAGCATATTGCGAATGCCTACCGACTGGTATTCCATGGTCAGACATCCCTCTTCGATGCCATCAACCAGATCAAGGATCAGGTGCCAGATGGTCCGGAGATTCAGAACATCATCCAGTTCCTGGAGAGTTCCCAGAAGGGTGTCATCACTAAGATGTAGTTTTGATTGGAAGGGTTTAATCCCTTCGTTTACTATTATGTTTAGTTAAAATTCAAGTCATACCTATTTGAATTTTACTCAGTATCTTGAAAGGGCTGGCCGTGAGGTCGGCCCTTTTTATGTGTGTATGGTATGAAATCTCCGTTCATAAGTTTTGAACGCACATTCAGTACTTTTGAATGTATGTTCAGTACTTTTGAACGGAGATTCAAAACTTGTGAACGAAGATTTCTATTAGGCTTGGCAACAAATTCTATTAATGGTAGTAACAGATTCTATTAATGGTAGTAATATCTTCTCTTCTCTTAATAATTAATAGAATAAATGCAAATAAATGCAATTTTATTTTGTTATCTCTTCGTTTATGTGTACCTTTGCAAACAATTTGGGTAATTACGCCCTTTTCTGTCAGAAATAAATAGAATAGAACATGAGAAAGAAACAATATAAGCCTCGCAATCATCGTGGATTGCAGGTCGTTACTTTATGCATCAGCACCGCTATGGTGCTTGTTTTGTTGGGATTGGTCATCTTTTCCGTATTGATGGGAAGAAACCTCTCTTCCTATGTCAAGGAGAACCTGGTGGTACAGGTGATGCTGGAGCAGGATGTTACCAATCCTGAGGGCTTGCAGATGTGTAAGCGCCTGAAGGCACGTCCTTACGTGAAAGGTCTGACCTATATCTCCAAGGAACAGGCTTTGCAGGAGGCTACCCACGATCTGGGTACCAATCCTAGCGAATTTGCCGGTGTGAATCCTTTCCAGCCATCTATCGAAATCACGACGCAGGCGGATTATGCCAACAATGATTCCCTGAAGTGGATAGCCAAGGAACTGAAAAGCTACTCGCGCGTGACGGAAGTAAGTTATCAGCACGACCTGATAGAACAGGTGAACAATTCGCTCACCAAGATAAGCATCGGCCTTCTTGTCGTAGCCGCCCTGCTTACCTTTATCTCGTTCTCGCTTATCAACAATACGGTGAGACTGGGCATCTATGCCCGCCGATTCTCCATCCATACCATGAAGCTGGTGGGTGCATCCTGGGGCTTCATCCGCAAGCCTTTCATCAAGAGGGCTGTATCGGTGGGTGTGGTTGCGGCTTTGCTTGCCGATGGTTTCCTCGGTGGATGCCTCTATGCCTGGTCGCTTCACGAGCCGGAACTGGTCAATGTGCTCGGCTGGCAGGAGCTTGCCATCACAGGCGGTTCGGTATTCCTCTTCGGTATCATCATTACGGCTCTTTGTGCCAATATCTCGGTGAACAAGTTCCTCAAGATGAAGGCGGGAGATCTCTACAAAATTTAAACATTACACATTAAACATTATATATAATGGATAAGAAGAATTTAGCATTTGACAAGATGAACTTCATCTTGTTGGCAATTGGTATGGCAATTGTCATCATCGGTTTCCTCCTGATGAGCGGCGCTGGCTCTAACGAGCACTCTTTCGATGCTGATATTTTCAGTACTCGCCGTATTGTAGTGGCACCAACCGTTACCCTGATTGGTTTCCTCTCTATCATCTATGCGGTTATACGCAAGCCGAAAGACAATTAAGAGTTTATTGTTAATATACATATTTAAATTAGATGGATTTTATTCAGACAATCATTATCTCTATTGTAGAGGGATTGACCGAGTTTTTGCCTGTTTCTAGTACAGGTCACATGATTATTGCAGAAAATTTGCTGGGTGTAGATATCCAGGATAAGTTTGTCAACGCCTTCACTGTCATCATCCAGTTTGGTGCCATTCTTTCTGTCATCTGCCTGTATTGGAAGAGATTCTTCTATCCGGATGCAGTGAAGACAGGAGAGAAGACCTATTGGAAGGCGATGTTCGATTTCTATGCCCGCCTGGTGGTTGGTACACTGCCTGCCGTGGTATTGGGTCTTGCCTTCAATGATTTCATCGAGTCAAACCTTGGCAATGTGCAGCTGGTGGGCTGGATGCTGGTCATTGGTGGTGTATTCATGCTCTTCTGCGATAAGATTTTCAATAAAGGCAGCGAGCAGACCAAGCTTACTTACAAGCGTGCCCTGACCATCGGTTTCATCCAGTGTATTGCGATGATTCCTGGTGTGTCTCGTTCCATGTCAACCATTGTGGGAGGTATGTCTCAGCGACTCACCCGCAAGGCTGCTGCCGAGTTCTCATTCTTCCTGGCTGTGCCTACCATGTTTGGTGCCACCTGCCTGGAGGTTTATAAGCTGATTAGCCATGGTGGCGGTTCGTTGCTCACTCAGGGCAACAACCTGGTTACCTTACTCTTGGGTTCAGTGGTAGCATTCATCGTTGCCATTCTCGCCATCAAGTTTTTCATCAATTATGTCACCAAGTACGGTTTCGCAGCTTTCGGCTGGTATCGTATCGTTGTAGGACTCATCATCATCATCTGCGGCCTTTGCGGTGTAGATATGCAGATGGTTGACTAAAATAAGAATATGGATTTTAGAAAAGGAGAAATTATAGCCATCGACAAGCCTTATCGCATGTCGAGCTTTGGAGCTTTGGCGCACGTTCGCTATCTGCTCAGCAAGAAACTCGGCTTCAAGGTGAAGATAGGACATGCCGGTACGCTCGATCCCCTTGCTACGGGTGTGTTGGTGCTCTGCACGGGTAAATGTACCAAGCAGATTGAGCAATTGCAGACACATACCAAGGAATATACGGCAACACTTCAGTTGGGTGCTACCACGGCAAGCTACGACAAGGAGCACAGTGTGAACCATACTTACCCTACCAAGCACATCACCCGTGAGCTGGTAGAGGAGGTGCTGAAGCAGTTTGTTGGCGAGATTCAGCAGGTTCCGCCTACCTATAGTGCCGTGAAGGTGAATGGTGACCGCTCTTATGCCCTGCGCAGAGCAGGCGAGGAGGTGCAGCTGAAGCCTAAGACCGTGCGTGTGGATGAAATCGAACTCACCGATTACAACGATGAGGAGAAGACGGCAAGCATCCGTGTGGTTTGCGGTAAGGGTACTTATATCCGTTCTCTGGCGCGCGACATCGGTCGTGCCCTGGATAGCGGTGCCTTCCTGACAGCCCTCCGCCGTACCAAGGCAGGAAGCTTCTCGGTAGAGAACTGCATTGACTTCGACCATTTCCAGGAATGGCTCGATGCACAGGAGATAGAAGACAGCCTTGCCAATAACTAGGCTCGAATTTCGAGAAATGTCATTAATAGTAAATCATCTTAAGAAAGGAGATATAATATCACATGAAACTATCACAATTCAACTTTAAGTTGCCAGCTGCTCAGGTGGCACTTTATCCACATAAGACTAAGCGTGTGGTCAAGACTGCTAGTGGTGAACGTACTTTCGAGATTACCCGTCGCGACGAGTCTCGACTGATGGTGCTCCACAAAAAGTCTGAAACCATCGAGATGTACAAGAAGGACGAGAATGGCAAGGATATGGTGGATGCTGAAGGCAATCCAGTATTCCTGCAGTTCAAGGATATCGTCAACTACTTCGAAGAGGGGGATACCTTCATCTTCAATGATACGAAGGTATTCCCAGCGCGCCTTTATGGTACCAAGGAGAAGACTGATGCCAAGATCGAGGTATTCCTGCTCCGTGAGCTGAATGCCGAGATGCGTCTTTGGGATGTGCTGGTAGAGCCTGCGCGCAAGATCCGTATCGGCAACAAGCTGTTCTTTGATGATGTCAACGAGATGGTAGCCGAGGTTATCGATAATACCACCAGCCGTGGCCGTACCCTCCGTTTCCTCTATGATGAGGATGGCAACCACGATGTCTTCAAGCGTTCGCTCTTTGCTTTGGGTGAGGCTCCGCTTCCTCGCTATATCATCGATGCCCGTGAGGATCACCACGCTACTGAGGATGATATGGACGACTTCCAGTGTGTATTCGCAAATAAGGAGGGTGCCGTAACTGCTCCTGCTACAGGTCTTCATTTCTCTCGTGAGTTGATGAAGCGCTTGGAGATTAACGGCATCAACGAGGCTTACATCACCCTGCATTGCGGATTGGGCAACTTCCACGAGATTGAGGTTGAGGACCTTACCAAGCACAAGATGGATTCTGAGCAGATGATTATCTCTAAGGAAGCTTGCGAACTGGTGAACAAGACCAAGCTGGAAGGTCATCGCGTATGCGCCATCGGTACCAGCGTGATGAAGGCTACAGAAACTGCTGTAGGTACAGATGGAATGATGAAGGAGTTTGATGGATGGACCAATAAGTTCATCTTCCCTCCATACGATTTCGGATTGGCAGACTGTGCTGTTGCCAACTTCTATCATCCAGAGTCAACCTTGATGATGTGTACCGCTGCCTTTGGTGGTTACGACCTGGTATATGAGGCATACAAGAAGGCTGTGAAGAATGGCTATATGTTTGGTTGCTACGGTGACTCACTGTTGATACTTCCAGACTAAATGGTGGAATAAACAGTTTTTGTACATATAAAAGTATTTGATATTCAGTAGATAAGCTGAGTTATCCACAGTTTTTATAAAAGTGTGAATAAGTATGTATAAAGTATATTTAAGCCTTGGCACGAATCTGGGCAACCGGAAGCGTAATATTCGTGAGGCTATCGATAAAATAGGAGAGCAGATTGGTGTTGTAGAGCGCCAGTCTGCTCTTTACGAAACCAAGCCTTGGGGCTATTCTTCTCCCAATGACTTCATCAATTCCTGTGTGATGGTTCTCACCGCCATGGCCCCTCGCCAGGTGTTGGAGGCTACCCAGCGGATAGAGCAGGAGATGGGCAGAACCCTGAAGTCTGTAAATGGAGAATATCACGACCGCATCATCGATATCGACATTCTGATGATAGATGATCTGGTCATTGATGAGCCCGATTTCAAGATTCCTCATCCTCTGATGGAAGAGCGCGATTTCGTGATGAAACCGCTGAAAGAGATATTAGATTAAAAAAGTTTATGCAATTGTTCAGTAGTTATCATATACTTTCATGGGCAATCGTATCGATAGCTTTGATTGCTCTTATGGGATTCTATGTTGCCAGCTTGCGCTCCACCGTGAGGAGGCAAGCTAGCATCATCCGTTCTATGCAACGCCAGTTGCAGAATCTCCTGGCTTCTTCTCCTGTGGATGAAGCTTCTTTCAGAAAACGATCTTCAGATGAAGTGCAGATAGGAGATGTAGCTGACCAGGCACTTCATGTCTTGGATGCAGAGCAGGAGCTGTTTGTTAAAACCACCCTTTATATGAAGGAGCACGCTCCTTTTATCAATCCGGATTTGCGCATTGATGATTTGGCAAAAGCATTGTGTACCAATCGTACAACCTTGGCAAACTGCATAAAGAAATACACTTCTGGCGACCTTACTTTATTGCAGTATATCAATCATTTTCGCATAGATTATGCGGTGCAGTTATTGGCTGATCCGAAGAATAAACAGACCATTTCGCAGATAGCTGAGGCGGCGGGCTATCGTTCACGTAGTGTATTCAATCGCCAGTTTGCCTTGATTTATCATTGTTCTCCATCTGTTTTTCGGGAGAATTCTCTTTGCCAGGCAGAAGGAGAGATTCCTTCTGATTTGGAAAATACGCTGGAAAAATAGGCAAGCGAAGAGAATCCGCATTCGAAGGCAACTTCTTGGAGTCTCTTCTCTGGCTCTTTCATCATGATTCTCTTTGCCTCGTCTATGCGCAAGCTTGCTACCCAACCACTGAAGTTCATGTCATATTCATCCTTGATGAATGTAGATAGGTAGGTCTTGTTGGTATATAGGCTGGAGGCGAGTTCTTCCAGGGTGAATTGCTCATGCGTATAAGCTTTGGCTTTCACCCATACTGCTATTCTTGGGCGTAGGATATCCCTGAAGTCCTCCTTGTATGGCTTTTTTGTTCTGCTGGTTGCAGTAACTTCTTCCTCTTCAGCTTTTTCTTCCTTTTCTTTCTTTTTCCTTTCCTCATGGCTCAAGTTGTTTGATTGTGTCTTGTCCATAACGGCAATCATCTCTTCGGTTGTTGCTAGGCGCAGGGTTTCGTATTCATTAGCATACTTAATGAATTTGACGGTGATATATATATACACAGCAACGATGTAGAACTGGAGGAGCCAGTTGATGACTGCTCCGGAGGTGATGGAAACTACGCCGAAGGCAAGTAGAATATAGAATAACCAATGGCTGATGTTAAGCCACCTTACATTGCTCTTCTTGTCGGAAGAGAAATAATTTGTAAGCAATTCATTGCACTGTAAATAGCTTCTATGAAAGAATATAATATGTTTGGCACATAGTTCGATGACACCCAGCAAGGCGACGATGAGTAGGATTTGTCTATACGCTGCCAGAGCATCGGTCATGGCGATGAGTGCAATAAATGCTGTAGCTCCAAACTTGATTGCTGTTATCTTGCAACGTTGTCTGGAAATATAGGTATAGTCAATCAGACTGCCAAACGAAAAGGTAAAGCAGATGCCTATGAGATAGAACAGGATGGTATCGAAACTTGCGACCCACTCGTTTTCTAGGGTCCACAGACCATTAAAGGTGGCAAGCCAGATCCAGATGTTTATGCTCGTCATCCACATACCGGCGGCTAACAGCCACTTGGATTTCCGATAGGGAGAATAGACATCATTCTTCGGTGACTTGAAGAAAATAAGTACGAGACCAAGGATGCAATAAATGAAACTAGTCATCGTTACTAAATATGTAAAATTGCGCTCTAAGAAACTAATCATAGTTTATCTTCTTTTACTTGATTCTACTTTTTTATTTACAAGGAGTCTGCTTGCTGTAGCATTGAAAACTTGTTTTCTTATTGCTGAGTACAGCTTTGCGTCTGCAAAGTTACAAAACATTTTCCTAAAAATGAAATTTTCTTGTTCTAAATTTGCAATAACTTGATTTTTAACGGGTTTTAGATGCATTACCCCCCCCTATTGTGTCCGCTTTATTTACGTTTAACCTCTAACGGATACGATTTTTTTTCTTTTTGTTTAAAATGGTATGCCCTGATTTTCTTTTTTTTAAAGTCTATTTCACCCTTTTATTCTATCTTTGCACGCAATTAAAAGATGTAATAGTATAGATAATAAAAATAATCATATTATGATATTTGAGAGAATTGTATTAGTAGCTATATTGATGATGAATTGTTGTTTCCCGCCTCTTACTGCCCATTCGGCTGAGCAGCACAAGCAGGTTCAGCAGTGTGGGCAGACTAGGCAGTTGGGTATCAAAACCAACTTGCTTTACTGGGCTACAACCACTCCCAACTTGGGATTGGAGATGGCCGTAGGAAATAAGCATACTGCTCAGGTTTTCTTCGGCTTGAATCCTTGGAAGCAAAGTAGCGGTGACCATTCCAGTCTTCGTCATTGGATGGTGATGCCTGAGTATCGCTACTGGTTCAATCAGAATTTTGATGGATGGTTTGTGGGCGCCCATGCCTTGGGCGGCCAATATAATGTGGGAGGCGTGAAGTTTCCTTTCGGATTGTTGAAAGGACTGCGCAACCATCGCTATGAAGGTTGGTATGCCGGAGGCGGCATCACAGCCGGAAAACAATGGAATCTTTCTAAGCACTGGAACTTCGAGGCTTCGCTCGGATTGGGCTATATTCATACCAAATATGATAAATTCGAATGTGGTACCTGTGGTGAAAAACTCAAATCTGCCCATAAGAATTATGTGGGACCCACCAAGGTGGCTCTTTCCCTCATTTATTTGATTCCGGGTAGGGCAGATGAAAAACGCTCAACAGATGCTCCTCAGATCATCGAGACCATTCAGCAGCCTAAGCAGAATGTACTGAAGCCGGTGCTCCAGTTGCAGGCTGTCGTTGCCGAGGCTCCAAAGATCCGTCATTTGGATAAGCGTGCCTATATCGATTTCCCGGTCAACAGGATAGAATTGCGTGCTGATTATCGCCGTAATCCGGCACAGTTGGATAGCATCATCACTACCATCAAGGCATTGAAGGCGGATAAGAACCTGCAGGTGATGGGCATCAATATCCATGGTTTTGCTTCGCCGGAAGGTTCGTATAAGCATAATGAGTATCTGGCAAAGAATCGTGCCATTACCCTGACAGAATATGTCCGCAAGATGGTAGAGTTGCCTGACAGCATCTTTGCGGTATCATCTACAGCCGAAGACTGGGATGGATTGTGTGAATATATCAAATCAAGCAACTTGGAGAAAAAGAAGCAGCTTCTTGCGATAGCCCAGGATGAAAAGCTGGATCCTGATGCTCGTGATGCGAAGCTGAAGCAGCAATATCCTGCACAGTATCGCAATTTGCTCACCCTCTGCTATCCGGCTCTTCGCCATAGCGACTACCACATTACTTATAAGGTTAAGCCTTTCGATGTGGAAGAGGCAAAGCAGATCATGAAGACCAAACCGCAGCTGTTGTCGCTCAATGAGCTGTTTATGGTGGCTCAGACGTATGAGGTAGGTTCCAAGGACTTCAATGAGGTGATGGAGCTGGCAGTCCGCATGTATCCAACGGATGAAACCGCCAACCTGAATGCTGCCATTATCCGTCTGAACAACGGAGATGCCGATGCTGCCAAGCCATATTTGGATAGAGCCGGCGATTCAAAGGAAGCCGATGCCGCAAGAAAGGCGTATGAAATGATGACGATTCAATAGAACGAAAAAAAATTATAAGTAAAATTAAAACTATAGAATTATGAAGAAATTTACGATGCTTTCATCAGTGCTTGCAACAGCACTGATGCTGACGGTTGCATCCTGCTCTAGCGAAGATGTTGCTGGCGGTGATTCACAGAACGATAAGGGGACTACTTCTTTCCTTGCCGTGAATATCGAGAACGTGGGTTCTGCTCCTGCATCTCGTAGTAATGATCCGTATGAACCAGGTAAAGATAATTATTATGAGGATGGCACTGAGGCTGAGAGTACAATCAACAAAGTGCGTTTCTATTTTTTTAATGGTGATGGTACTCCATATCTGTTGGCTAATGATGATCCAACAAATAATCAGTCTGTTAACTATTTGGAAAAAACTGTTATAACGGATGGCAAGGATCATGCCCATACTGCCGAAACAAAAACCCAGGCAGTGCTTGTATTAAACGGTGAGACTAAAGCTATTCCTGCCTCTGTTATTGCAGTGATCAATCCTGGTGGGTTGGATAATACAACCCTGAAGAGTGGTACTATGACCCTTTCTGAACTCCGAACATCGGCAACAGGTTCGAAGTTTTATGATACTACCAATGGCTTTGTCATGTCTAATTCTGTGTATGAGAGTGCGGGACAGGACGTTTGCTCTACACCTGTAGCAAACAACGTTTTTGCTTCATCTGATGCGGCTTTGAAAAAACCTGTAGATATCTATGTAGAGCGAGTTAATGCCAAGGTGAATGCGAAAATTGATGCTGACTATGTTCGTACTAACGAGACTGAGAAAGCATGGAGCAAAAATGCAGAAGGCAAGTATCAGATAAATGTTGGTAACATTGATGTTACTACTTATGCAGAAAATACCAATGCAACTCCAACAACAAAAACATATCCTGTATATGCTGTAGTTCAGGGCTGGCAGGTGGCTGATGCTAATGGTAAGGCAGAGGTTTGCAAGCAGATCAATACTGCATGGTATGCTGGAGAATTAGGTTTCTCTCCTTGGACAACTTCTGATTACCATCGTTGTTTCTGGTCTAAGTCTGTACCTTTCACATCAGGTGCTCAGGGAGGAGTTAATCAGCCAGTTAATCCTAAGTTTGAGAATATTAAGCTGTCTTTATCTGGTGATTTCTCTACTACACCTGTCTATACATTGCCAAATACACCAACAGAGGTGATTGCAAATCCAACAAAAAGTTTGAATACTTTGACAAAACTGATAGTTGCAGCCAAGCTGGTATACAAGGATGATAATGGTGACTATAAGCCAGCGCAAATATGTCAGTATAGAGGTTTGACCTATCTCGGTGAGGAAGCTGTTAAAAAACAGATTGTTGGTGGTTTTGCACGTTACTTCAAAAAGACCACTACTGAAAGTGGCGATGTCTATAAATCAATAGAGGCTTCTGACATTGCTTTCAAGACGGTTGTTCCGGGTTCTCCTGAATCTTCTGAAGTGAAGAATTATGAGGTTGTAGCAACATTGGCTAGCACCGTAGGTGATCTTTATGTCAAGAATGGAGAAACAACATGGCCAAAAGCATCTAAGGACGATGTCAATGCTGCCCTTGCAAAGGAGACGGCTCAGGTTCGTTCTACGGATGGTGCTACCTATTATTATACCCCTATCAAGCATCTCGGTGAAGCTGGTAAGTTAGGCGAGTATGGTATCGTGCGTAACCATTCTTATCAGGTAACCATTCAGAACATCAAGGGTTTTGGTACTCCTGTCTATGATCCTAAGAAGGAAATCGACCCAATGATACCAAGCGATGAAAATACTTATCTTGCAGCAAGTGTCAAGGTTCTCTCTTGGCGCGTGGTATCCTCAAAGGTAAATTTGGATCAGACAAAGTAATTTATTCATATTCGATATAATGAAGAAGATTATAAATGATATCAAAGAGAAGGGAAGGATGATGATGCTCTCTTGCTGCACCATCCTCGGTTTGCTGCTCGCATCCTGTGATTATTGGCACGATAGCTATGAGGGATGTGAGGAACTGCTGAAGACTCATCTGAAGGTGCAGTTCATCTACGATATGAACATGAAGTTTGCCGACGCTTTCCCTCATGAGGTGAAGAACGTCACACTTTATGCTTTCGACCAGCAGGGAAAATTGGCTTATGTCAAAACCGAGGCTGCCGAGAAGATTATCGCCGAAGAGGGTATGAACATCGACGACCTGACTCCTGGTGTCTATGATCTTCTTGTATGGGCACAGGGCGAAGAGCGTTATGCTGACTCCTATACTTTTGGACAGGCCAGCGTAGGCTCTTCAGCCAGTGATGTGCTCAAGGCTACGGTGAATCGTGCCGATAAGGGAATCATCGACCATGATCTGACTCCGCTCTTCCATGGACAGTTGGCTAAAGCCAATCTCACTAAGATGGAGAAGGGGGGAACGAGAACCGTCAAGGTTTCGCTTACCAAGAACACCAATCATTTCAAGGTGGTTTTGCAAAACCTGTCGGGAGCAAATCTTAATGCCGATGACTTCATCTTCCAGATTACCGATAACAATGGTAAGATGGATTACGACAACAGTTTGATGGAGGATGAGATGCTTACCTATAATGCCTGGTCAGCTTACTCCGGTACTGCCGGTGTCAGTTCAGGTACCAGCGAGCAGACTTCTGTGGCGTGTGCCATTGCTGAGCTGACAACCAACCGGTTGGTGAAAGGTCATGATATGCGTCTGCATGTATGGAACAAGTCAACAGGAGCAAGCATCATCAATATACCATTGATAGATTATGCCTTGATGGTAAAAGGTAATTATAACAAGAGTATGAGCGATCAGGAATATCTAGATAGACAGGATTCTTACGACCTTGTGTTCTTCATCGACGAAAACCATAAGTGGCAGTCAGCCTCAGTCATCATCAACTCATGGAGAGTGGTGCTGAGCAAGACTGATATGTAATCAATAATTATTGTATTTAATCATGATGTATGAGATGAAAGGAATAAGATATGCAGAGGGACTGCTCAAGTTCCTCTTGGCTACTGCTATGGCTTGGCTGGGCTGTATTGCTTTGGTCTCATGCGACCAGGGTGATACAGAATCAGAGAATGCCGAAGCCCATATCACGCTTACCCTTTGCCTGAAAGGTACGGATACCGATAACAATACAAGAATAGGGCAGTCGGGGGGGAAGCAGATTGCTTCGAGAGGTGAAGAAGATGAGCCTAAAGATCCGGGAACGGAGATGGAAAACAGTATCGACTTTAGCAGATTCCACGTCGTTTTCTATCAGGCAAATCAGCAAATGGCAGGAATCCTGCAAAACATGGTACTCATTCATGAAGGCGGTAATATCTACCGGTTGATAGGCTCTTTGCCTGTGAGCAATAAGGTACTTGTGGGCAATCATTTTGTAGGAAAAATGGTGGTTTATGCCAATTTCGATATGAGTTCGGAAGACTTGCAGAAAGACTACAACCATACGGATATCGCCAAGAAGTCGTTTGATTACGAAGCAAATCCTAAGTATCTGCCCATGTGGGGCGTCCAGAATGTTAACTTTACACTTGCTGCCGGTAAGCGTCAGGATATCTCGAATATCGACCTGCTGAGGGCGGTAGCCAAGGTAAAGGTGAATCTGAGTAACGATATGAAGAATAATGGATGGAGCATACATAGTATGCAACTCTTCAACTATAATAATAAAGGCTATTGTATGCCTGTTAAATATACAAATTGTGAACAGACTGCATCGCTTACTCACGTGGAGTTTGAGCACTTTTTCGATTCCAGACAAACCAGTGGTATCACGATGACAGATGATATTCCAATCTATCTGCCTGAATATCAGAATATAGATAAGGCAGATGCGGATAAATGTGTCATCAAGTTGAAACTGGCTAGAAATGGAAACGTTGAACAGGATGATTCCGGAAACGAAAAGGAATATACCCTGCGCTTCATTGATTATACAGACAAAGGAACGGAAGGTACAACCACCAATGATATCGTGCGCGACCATTATTATATCTTCGAGGTGTATAAGGGCAGCAATGGTCAGAATCTCGTGAAACTGACGGTGAGGAAATGGAATGTACGTGATCACGATGAAATCGTGATGTAACTTCTATGAATAATAAATAAAGTATTAATAAGAAAATATAAATCAAGCAATTGATTGTTGGCTTTTCAAAACATGGCAAAGATATACTATTATATATGTATTTGGGCAGTATGCTTGCTGGCGGCTTGTTCTGCCGGTGATGATGCAACTTCCTTTCCCGGTCAGGCTGATGCCGAGAACCGGGTAGGGGTGACGTTGCAGCTGTCTGCCTTATCTTCCCAGACGTCGCAGTCTTCCCGGTCTTCTCTGACCAGGGCGGGTTGGGAGACGGATACCGAAGCTATGCCTGGAGAAATGATGAAAAGCTGGTTTGTGGTGGTGGTACAGAATGGAATGATAGAGAAGATTATCACTTCCGATTTGAAATCTGATGTTACTGAGGTAGAGAAAGACCAGGTCTTTGTGGAGCTGAAAAAGGGCGAGACAACCTTCTATTCTTTTGCCAATATCAAGCCTGAAAAGATTGGGTTGAATGCCAGCAAATCTGTTGGGAAACCGCTGCCTGCTGGTTTTGATGAAAAGACTTATCAGATGGATGGCAACAGTAAACTCTTCCGTCAGTTGATGTCACCTGAATTTCCGAATGGTTATCCGATGAGTAATAAGCAGGTGGTGAATATAACTGATAATCAGCAAGTCATCAATCTGGAGGTTATCCGTATGGTGGCTAAGGTACAGCTCTCCATTACCAATGCCACCGATCATGACATTGTCTTGAAGAGCATCACCCTTTCGGATGTTACCCAGAATGGTAATCCGAATATCAAGCTTTTACCAAATGTGGATTCGGCAAATAAATTGAAGGGTGTGAATTTAGTTGATGGTGTGGCAAAGGGAACCATCACGCTGACGGCAGCCGAAAACAATGGTATAACCATAGGGGAAGGAGTTATGCAAAAGGCTTGTTTCTACATGAACGAGAGCTTGGTAGATAAGGGCGCAGATGATGGCAACCGGTATTTTATCCTTTCGCTTACTACGGTAGATGAGGCTACGGGCACTACCAGTAACAATCGTTATGCCATGCTATCATGGAATGAAATCCGGCGCAATGATTATCTGAAGATTCCTATCAAGCTGGAGGATTATCAGATTAGATGGAAGGTGGAGGCATTCTCGCCAATCGGTGTGTTGCCGAAGGTAAAGGATGATGGTGAAAACCTTTCGCTTGACTTCTGTTATTATGGAGAGTTTCATATCAAGCCCGAGGTCATCAAGTTGAGCCGTACTGGTTCTCAGACCCTGCCAGTGAGTGAATGGCAGATGGGAACGGATGCAACAGGTTCTGAAGGCTGGAAGCTGCAGGAGCAGTATCCGCAGGGAGAAGATGGTGTAAACATCTTCGATGCTTCGCCTTCTTGGATACCAGTCACCTATCGTCTGGAAGGTGAGATGGGCAATCGTACAGGTTCTGCCATCTATACAATGAAGATCAAGGTGAAGGAACAGAATGGATTGGAATTGAATCCTATCATCTCCCGCAAGGTTCGCTTTACGATGAAGCAAATAAACCTGACCCGGGCAGGAAAGAATACTGAAAAAATAGTATTAAACACAAAGACTTTTAGCAATGAAGGCATTTAAGTTTTACATATTTCGCATCAGTCTGGCTGCAATCTTCGGGTTACTGCCTATGACTATGTTGGCTGGTGACAAGCTGACCCATTACGAAGGTATTGCCAACAAGAAAGGCGATTATAATTGGAATGGTACACAGAAATGTCACGAATACACTTATTATTATTATGTTACCAAGGGGCAGAAAAGACTGGAGCTTACACTCCCTTTTGCCAAAGGTATCTCTGACTTGGAACCAAGAGGTTACTATCGTTGGTATGATTGGAAGACTGATCGCGCATCTAAGCGCCTGACTAAGGAGGGCTCTCGACTCTATCCCTTTGATGATGGAACAGGACTTTATGCTGTTTGCCTTCAAGAACAAAAACTATCTCAGGGTTTGGTGGGTGTAACCTATTCTGCACCTTCGGGGACTGATTATGATTCTTGGGAGGCTGACACCATAGCCTGTGATGTGAGTAGATACCGTGATGGTATCACGAAGGATGGAACAGATTTCCGCCACGAACCAACCCTTTCTATCCGATATAAGTTTGTTATCCGGAAGGCATCATGGATAGCCGACCAGCTTAGAAGTGCTGTTGTTGATTCCCGTACGGGTACACGTACTTTTGAGGATAATCAGGATATAACTATTGGTATTAACAGTACTGACAATGGGAAAAGCGAGGCCAACCTTCGCTTGAACTACAACAATGTAAACCGATATTATTTCTATCCGCTAACCACTGATGCTTTCAACAAGAAACATATTTATTATCAGTCGGGTAAACAGGCTGAGAACAAGTTTGAAGAGAGTGATTTCAGTGATACACCTATTCGGGCTACTTATGTAAAGTGGAGGGTCTATGATGAGACGAATACTTATTATTGTGATATTGATGCCGAAAGTCAGTCGCGATTTGAAAAAATCAGTCCCTCTACGTTAAATGATAGGGATTGGACTCATATACCTACACGTCAGACGGTAAGACCGGGTTCTTCTCAGCAGCTTCCTAAATTTAAGACGATGAGCCGCTTCAATGTGGTTGCTTATCTGGGAGCAAGTAGCTGGCGGGGTAAACAGTGGTGCCCTGTGGCAAACTTCAGCTGTCGTTTTGCTGAGGAATATCCGATGCTTTTTGATGATTTGAATAATGGTGCCCCTACTCGTACCCTCTCTTACATAGAAGATCATTATGTAAAAGTTACCGAGCCGATTTCGTTTGATAATCTGTCGGATGGAATGACATACGATGCGCCAACCAAAGAAAACAATGTAGCTCCTAATCCAAGTAAATGGGAATTGCGCCATTATGGTTTCGTTTATAAGAAATTGGCAGATTATTCAAAAACTGCCGGTGGGTGGTGGTATGATAATTATACCAATGCACCGGTTCATGGTGAATATGGAGTTTACAAGACTGCTGGTGTAAGCGGTATCTCCACTTCAAACGAAGGATATGAGTGGTGGTATGGTGACAACATGAATCTCTATGACAGAACCTATGGATTGACTACCGGTAAACAGGCGGGCTATTTTCTTTATGTGGATGCCTCGGATGAGAGCCGAGAGATTGCCAGTGCCGAGTTTACTGCCAATCTGTGTAGTGGTACAACCTTTATCGTGAGTGCGGCAATAGCAGACCTGACGCGTAGTGGGCAAATTGCTCCACAGGTTATGTTCAAGCTTTATGGTGACAATGGCGACCGAGTGGCAAGGCAGGAAAACTTAATCCATTCTTTTGCCAGTTGCGACATGAAGACGGTGGTGAATAATTATCAGTACGGCAAGTGGTATCAGGTTTATGCCAAGGTTACCTTGCGGGATAGTGAGAATCTGCGTAAGTTTCGTAAATTCCTCGTCACGGTGGATAACTATTGTACTTCTACAGAAGGTGCCGACTATGCCGTTGATGATATCCGCTTTTATCAGAAGCGTGCTATTGTTGATGTCATCCAGAATCAGCCTGTATGCGATGATGCTACAACGGCTGCTTCCGTGAAGTTGAAATTACGTGCGGTATATGAAAGCTTGCAATCTCGCGCCTATGTAAATCCTGCAGGAAAGAGTAAGGTTTACTATCGCTTCGTGGATGAAAAGGGTGAACCGGTTGACCTTGACTATGGTAATGGTGGAAAGAATTATGGAGAATGTGATTTCCATTATTATCAGAAAGACTTGCAGGCTGGTGAAACTGAGATAGTGAATGGTGAAACCTATTATATACTGGTAGATAAGGCTTTCAAATTACCGTTAGGTAAGAAACTCTATGTGTCTCTAAACTTTGACAAGCCTAATGATGCCAGCATGTGGGGAAACCGAAACGTGGTGTGCTCCAGCTACAGTGAATTGTTTGAAATGATGAAGCAGACGGTGATGATTCGTGATGCCGAGAGTAAGGTGATTGCTGATTATCGAGTAAGCTGCGACCGGACGAATGCGGATGTCACCATGAATGCAGACCTGCATACCACCGACCCATACGTGGGTGGAGGTATCACCATTACTGGTGTGAAATATGATTGGTTCATCGGTAGTAAGGAGGAATTCAATAAGACAAAACTTCTGGAGGCTCTCCATGCTTTCCGTGATAAGAATAGTACAAGTACTAATCCTTGGGATGTGCAGAATTCGGGAATCAGTGAAGATTATAAGGCAGAAATAAAAAAGTATATCGACAATGGTAAATTGATTTTGGCTGCAACTTCACAACTGAAGAAGACTTTCGAGTTTGGTACGCATACACTCTGTTTGTTGCCTATCACCAAGAAGGGAAATCTCATCACCATCAACAATGTGGATTACCAGATTTGTCCTGATCCTATCGAATATAAATTCCGGGTGCTGAAGGATGGACCTCGTATCAATCTTGGTTTCGTTGATGGAAAATATCCTAACGACCAGCGCATTGTGCGCATCGGATTGCCGCAACTCAAGGACATGCAGCAGCATACGAAGTTCCTGCAGATACCAATCAGCAGTACCGAACCTTTGAGTAATTCTTCTGGTTCTGTTTCTTTTGAGTTTAATACGGAAGATGGTATTCAAGTGCTGATGGACGGCACCAACGACCCTATGTGGAAGAACAATGTCGCTGTATTGGAAAAGAAAGACATCTTCACGATTACGGTTAACAGTTTGAAGCATCTCAACAAGGAGACGGAACAGCGTACGCTTGACCTGAAGGTCTGCGATGATTATGCCAAATACTTGCACGAAGGCTATTGGTATGACCTCTCGTTCAGCTTTATGCAGAAAAATGGCACAACTGGCAACGAGGTTACGAGCTGTCCGGGTACTACCTTCTTCCGCATCTATGTGGTGCCGGAGTTTGCTACCTGGGCTCCTGCAGCCGATGGCGGTATGAATAACAACTGGAATAACGACCTCAACTGGCGCCGTTCTACCAAAGAAGAGCTTTACAAGTCGGCTTCCGATACCTATCCTGTATATGGAACAACAGCAGGCTATACCGAATTGAAGACTCAGCAGGCATTCGTGCCTATGAAGTTTACCAAGGTAACGATACTTACACCTTATTATAATAATGGGTATTATCCGCTCCTGGGTTATCTGCAAAAGGGTAGTGATGGTATTCTCAACAAACTGAATAATGGTGCATCCACCGCCACCGACTACATCCAGTATGATATGATGGTGGATGACGGAAGCAAGTTGGGCTATGGCGCAACCACTCCGGGGTGCAACTATTCTTGCGTGAAATTCTATGGAAATACCTGCGACCAGATCTACTTCAAGCCGGGAGCAGAGGTCCGTAACCAGCACTATCTGGTGTACAACAAGGCATGGGTAGAGCAGGAACTGAGTTACAACCGCTGGTATCTCTTCGGTTCGCCATTAAAGAATATGGTGGCAGGTGATATGTATGTGCCTGTGAAGACGGGACGCCAGGAGACGGAAGCCTTCCTGCCTATCACCTTTGATGCAACTGTTAACAATCGCACCAAGATGCCGTTCTACCAGCGTTCCTGGGATAGAAGCGATACCGAAGAATACAGCACTGATGGCAACTATGATGCCTACGACTACAGTTCGCTTCCAGTGAGCGTGCCAAGTACGATAGATTGGAATACCCAATATTGGAGTCATGTTTATAATGCGGCTTCGATGGTCTATTCGCCAAAGGTCAATGCCGATGGTTCCTATGCTTCCTTAACCGGCTTTGCAGTGAAGGTGGGTGATAAATATGCGCCTGCCGGCATTTCGGGAAAGGCATTGGTAAGATTGCCAAAGGACGATAAGACATACGATTATTACGACCCGTCAACGGGTAACTTGGGGGGATTGAAGCCTGACGCCATCGATAGGACAGATGATGGCAAGGGCAACCTCATCATTGCTTCGGTAGAACCTACGAGCAAGGAAGGGGCCATTGGAGCTGTAGATGTAACTCTGGCTGCAAATGATGCCCATCAGGGAGCAGGTGATGGAAATTATTATTATCTCACCTACAACCCGTATATGGCAACGCTGGATATGAAACGCTTCTTTGCCAATGCCAAAAACAAGGCGGCTCTTGGAGAAGACAATGTATCTTACTGGGTTGTGAATGACAATGAGGCCAATGGATTCAATACAATTACATTGAATGGTGAGAAGGATGGAAGAATAGCGCCTATGCAGGCTTTCTTCATCAAGTCGAAAACCACTCAGCCTACCATCCACTTTGATACAAACATGACGGTGGATAAGGATGTGACCAAGGGTGTTGATATTGCGGGTGAGGAGCAGAATAGCAGAATCAGATTGCAGGTAGGCAAGGGGACTGCGAGCTCTTCGTATCTGATATTGAATGCTGATGCGTCGCAAGAGTTCGATGGTAGGGAGGATACCGAATTGCTCGGAGATGACTTGCTGTCGGATGTACCTGCTGTTTATACGGTGGCTTCATCGCAGGCTGTCATGGTAAACTCGCTGCCGGAAATCTACTATGTTCCGCTGGGTGTTGTGGCGAAGAAGTCTGAGCTGATGAGCTTAAATGTTCAAGGAGCAGGTCGCCTCTCTTCTCCTCTCTATCTCTATGATGCTGCCACCCGAAAGTATCAGGAGATAAAAGATGGCGAGGAAGTGAAGGTGCAGGCGAATGAGCACGGCAGATACTTCTTGACCCAGACTCGCAGTACCACTGGCATCGAAGATGCCGAGATGGGCGAGAGTGACGTGAAGATCTATTCTCCAGCCAGGGGCTTGATCGTCGTATCCAAGGTGAGTGCTCCTCTATTAAATAAGGTGGAGGTTTATACCCTTGATGGAAGACTGGTGGCATCGAGAAAGGCTGAAGGTGCAGCATCTGTCAGCATTCCTGTAGTCTCCACGGCTTCTCCTCAGGAAGTATATATTATTAAGGTATCTATGCAGGATACCCAAGCTACAATAACCAGAAAGCTTTCTCTCCGTTGAGAGAAAGCTTTCTGGTGTTAAACTGAGAAAAAAGAAAAATCCCATCGTTCGGTTGCTACTTCTTAAGGATAAAGACAGATGGTGGTGTGTGTCATTCCGTAAAAATCAGCGTCAAATGATATAAAATTGCCTATTTACGCATTGGTACCTTTACTTTTCCTGGCAAAAAGCTTGGAAGTTATTGCTTAATTCCCTATCTTTGCAAGCAAGAATTAGTAAAGGCGTCTTTCTCTTTTTCTAAGGATAAAGGCTCTTTCTAGGAACGAACTAACAATTATTTAATTAATAACATAAACCGATACAATTATGAAGAAATCCATCATTTTCGCATTGCTGCTCTCTCTGTTGAGCGTACAGCAAATCCATGCACAGAAGTGGCTCAAGAAATTGGGCAAAGTGGCAGAAAACGTGCTTGCTAATGACCAGAAGACTACCAGCAAGGCGTCTGGCTCTATCCCTGGGTGTACAGTAAAGTATACCAGTTGCGTAGCTAATGGCAACGATGTCCATATCAACTTCGTGATAACCAACACCACTTCCAGTGAACTCAAAATGTACTTCAATGCATTTGATGACGGTTCTTGTGCTTTTGATAGCAAGAATGTAAAGCATACAATGCACTTCTATTTGGGTGGCGATAAGTTAGGTCACTATTCTGATAAGATGCTTCCTCCTAATGTACCTGTCAAGGGTATTATGGTGATAGAGGATGTAGATCGCACCATTAAGCAGATTAATTCTACTCTTGTCAAGGGTAAGGCTAATGATGTGGAGTTTGCTGTTAAGTTACCTACCCAGGTAGTGGCAGATGTCAAGAATACCAATTCCGATTTGGTTACCTGCTCATTGCCTGAGTTGCAGTTCAATTTCTTGAAGTGTGTTCGTCAGGGCAGGAATGTGGTAATCACTGCAACATTCAAGAATATCGGCAACAAGGAGTATGAAATTTCAGCTTATGGCGATACTCCTACTGTATATGATGATGGTGGCGATGCTTATGAGTGTGATCAGGAAACAACCCTCTTGGGCAAGAATCGATGGTTAGGCTATAATTGGTATACCTTGCTCGCTGGTATCCCGATGAAGGCTACGTTTGTCATCAAGAATGTCAGCACCAGTGCCACCGAGTTCAGCGTTGTCAAGATCCCGTTCAAGTACAAGTCTAATGGCGAGACCCCTCAGTATGTAGAGTTCCGCAATTTGCCTATCTCAGCGCAGTAAGTAGAAATCTTAATAAGTTGATATAAAACGAAAAATCCCATCGTTCTTGCGAGCGATGGGATTTTTAATTCTGTTAAGCAATGTGTCTGCTTCCGCTGATTACTTACGAAGACCGAGGGCCTTGATGATAGCACGATAGCGATTGATGTCGCGATCATACAAGTAATCGAGCAATGCACGACGCTTTCCTACAAGCTGTGTCAACGCACGTGTTGTAGTATAATCTTTACGGTTCTTCTTAACATGTTCCGTCAAATGAGCAATACGGTATGAGAACAATGCTATCTGGCTCTCAGCTGAACCAGTATCAGAGTTAGACTTTCCGTACTTGCTAAAGATCTCTTCTTTTTTTGCTTTGTCTAAATACATAGCTGTGATACTTAAAATTTAATTATTATGAATGAATGTTATGCACATTAGGACCTTCCTCACGGTGGTTTCCGTTAAAATGCGGTGCAAAGGTACAACTTTTCAGTGAATTATGCAAATTTTTCGGGATTTTTTTGTAATTTTGCACCCAAATTCATTAAGTATTTAAGGTAAACGAAATGCAAGACATTAGAAACATTGCAGTTATTGCACACGTTGACCATGGTAAGACTACCTTGGTTGACAAGATGATGCTCGCCGGTAAGCTGTTCCGTGACGGCCAGGATAACAGCGGCGAAGTGCTCGATTCCAACGACTTGGAGCGCGAGCGTGGTATAACCATTCTTTCAAAGAATGTGTCTATCAATTGGAAAGGTACAAAGATTAATATTCTCGATACTCCAGGACACTCTGACTTCGGTGGTGAGGTGGAGCGCGTGCTCAACATGGCAGACGGATGCCTCCTCCTCGTCGATGCTTTCGAGGGTCCGATGCCTCAGACTCGTTTCGTGCTGCAGAAGGCTTTGCAGCTCGGACTGAAGCCTATCGTTGTGGTTAATAAGGTAGATAAGCCTAACTGTCGCCCTGAAGAGGTGTACGAGATGGTGTTCGACCTGATGTGCGACCTCGATGCTACTGAGGATCAGCTTGACTTTACTGTAGTTTACGGTTCTGCCAAGAATGGCTGGATGAGCGATGACTACAACAAGCCAACAGACAACATTGACTATCTGCTCGACAAGATTGTGGAGATTATCCCTGCTCCTAAGCAGTTGGAGGGTACTCCTCAGCTCTTGATCACATCTCTTGATTATAGCTCTTACACCGGTCGTATCGCCGTAGGTCGTGTACACCGTGGTACTTTGAAGGATGGTATGAACGTAACTATCTGCCATCGTGACGGTACCCAGGAGAAGACCAAGATCAAGGAACTCCATACCTTCGAGGGTATGGGTCATAAGAAGACAGACCATGTGGATTCTGGCGACATCTGTGCCGTTGTCGGTTTGGAGAAGTTCGAGATTGGTGATACCATCTGCGACTACGAGAACCCAGAGCCACTTCCTCCAATCGCTGTAGATGAGCCTACCATGAGTATGCTCTTCACCATCAACGATTCTCCTTTCTTCGGAAAGGAGGGTAAGTTCTGTACATCACGCCACATTCAGGAGCGCTTGAACAAGGAGTTGGAGAAGAACCTCGCTCTTCGTGTTCAGCCTTACGAGGATACCACTGATAAGTGGATTGTTTCTGGTCGTGGTGTGCTCCATCTCTCTGTGCTCATTGAGACCATGCGTCGTGAGGGCTATGAGCTTCAGGTAGGTCAGCCACAGGTTATCTACAAGGAGATTGACGGCGTGAAGTGCGAGCCTATCGAGGAGTTGACCATCAACGTGCCTGAGGAGTTTGCTTCTAAGATGATTGATATGGTTACCCGTCGTAAGGGTGATATGACCTCTATGCTGAACATGGGCGAGCGTGTGGATATCGAGTTCGATATTCCTTCACGTGGTATCATCGGTTTGCGTACCAATGTGCTCACTGCTTCTCAGGGTGAGGCTATCATGGCTCACCGCTTCAAGGAGTATCAGCCATACAAGGGCGAGATTATCCGCCGTTCCAACGGTAGCATGATTGCGCTGGAGACAGGTACTGCCTATGCTTACGCCATCGATAAGCTGCAGGATCGCGGTAAGTTCTTCATCGACCCAGGTGAGGAGGTTTACGGCGGCGAGGTTGTTGGTGAGCATGTTCACGACAACGACCTGGTGGTTAATGTAACCAAGGCAAAGCAGTTGACCAACGTCCGTGCTTCTGGTTCTGACGACAAGGCTCGCGTGATTCCTAAGACCGTGATGAGCCTTGAGGAGTGCCTGGAGTACATCCGCGAGGATGAGTACGTAGAGGTAACTCCTAAGAGTATGCGTATGCGCAAGGTGATTCTCGATCACTTGGAGCGCAAGCGTAGTAATAAGGATTAAGCTATAGCTTATATATAAATGGATCCGTGAGAATTCCCCTCTAGCCGATTGCCTAGGCAGTCTGCTTGCAGGGGATTCTTTTTTAATGTATGCGTATGTGGTTGTGGAAATTCTTTAGAAAGTTTTCTTTGCCCTGTTCCCTGGTATTGGGAGCCGTGGGCTATCTGATTTTCGCCAATGTTCCCTTTCTGGAACCTTTGGGCGATGCGGTGGGACCGAAACTGGTGGATATGATGCCGGTGGTGCTCTTTGCCTTGCTCTATGTTACCTTCTGTAAAATTGAAATCAAGGAGATGAAGCCGAAGACCTGGCATTTTATCCTGCAGCTCATCCGAACCAGTCTGGCACTGATGATGGTGGTGCTTATCTTCGAATTCGGCGATGATTATGAAACCAAGCTGGTGCTGGAGGGAGCCTTTATCTGTTTTATCTGTCCTACGGCTGCTGCTGTGGCGGTGGTAACGGAGAAGTTGGGCGGAAGCATCGGTTCGCTGACTACCTATACGGTGATAGCCAATGTTTTTACGATGGTGATTATTCCTAGTCTTTTCCCGATGGTGGAGAAGGGGGCAGATGTGTCCTTTCTTTATATGAGTGCGATGGTGTTCAGGAATGTAACTACCGTCTTGGTGGTACCTTTGCTACTGGCTTTGCTGAGCCGAAAATTCCTGCCTAAGTGGGTGGATAAGGTGAAGAGCGTGAAGGATCTGGGCTTCTATATGTGGTGCTTCAACCTTACTATCCTGATGGGCGAGACGGTTCGCAATATCCTCCATGCCGAGGTTTCGGGATGGATTCTTGCCTTGCTGCTCATTGTTCCGCTCTTTGTCTGTCTCATCCAGTTTGCCATCGGTAAGGCGGTGGGCAGACATTATGATGCGAGCATCAGTGCCGGTCAGGCTTTGGGACAGAAGAATACCATTGTGGGTATCTGGCTCACCCTTACTTTCCTCAATCCGCTTGCTGCCGTAGCACCGGGTGCCTATGTGGTTTGGCAGAACCTGGTGAATGGCTGGCAGCTGTGGTATAAGGAGAAATATGGAAGACTGAAATGGTAGATGTAAGAGAAAACAGAAATAATGGAAATATAAAAAAGCAGCTTGGAATCTCCTATGAAATTCCAAGCTGCTTTTTTTATATGAATGTATCTGATCTTTATTTGCTTGTCGAGATAAATATGCACTCGATGGTTACGTTGCCATCCATCCATTTGGCTGGAATGGTGAAGGTACCATCCTTGGCGATAACTGTCTTCTTGAGTGATTCTACCTGATCACCATGGGTGATGGTAAAGTCGCCATAGGTAAATCCTGGTGCAGGAACCATCTTCACCTTGAAGTCCTTGCCGTATGCCACCTTGTGGTTGTTGAGGGTAGTTCCATCAGCCGCGGTTACCATACCATTGCGGTTGGCCTCGGTTACAGATACAAACTCGCTGTGAGCCTTCTTCTTTGCAGCACCTTCGGTCTTCAGCAAGGTGATGCGAGGAGCGTTGGTCAGGTGGATATTGATGTCATCGATATAGACCAGAGCATCCTCCTTCATCTCATGAGGAGACTCTGCGTGAGGAACCACCACCAGACTGTAGATATCCACACCCTCTGCACTCTTGATAGGGAACACGGCGTCGGCCCACTGTCCAGCAGGAACCGGAGTGGTTGACTTGATCCAGAACTGCTCTACTTCGTTAGACTGTCCGGCTCTGTCTCTTCTCTTTCCGAGACCTACCAGCATCACTCTTCCTTCCATCGGACGGTTAATCAGTACGTGAACCACTTTTCCGGAAGGACCGAGTGCAATCGGCTTCTTCAAATCAATTCTTGCACCGAAGATGTTGGATGCCAGGCGTGAACGCTGGAAGCCGAGCACCTTCTTGTTAGGATTGTTGGTGAGGTCTGGATTATCAACGACCTTGCAGTTGCCTTCCAGTTCTCCTGTGCGGAATGGGGAATGCTCCCATCTGTCGTAAACTCCCACGGATTTGTAATCCTGGGTGTCGAACTTAATTTCTTGTCCCATTGCAGCCAATGGTAACAAACACAATGCTATGAGTAATTTCTTCATGTTCGTAGTGTAGAGTCAAAGTTTAAAATACTTTAATGGAATGTAACAATGGGCAAGCCTTGCTGTCGTCGATGACAACCTTCAGGCCTTTCACCTGATAACCCTTGCCGTAACTGTCTGATGTGCTGCCGTTCAACGGAATGATGCGCTTGTAGCCGATGGTGGTAGTAGTGCACTTCTCTGCGATAGGTTTCCATGTCTTTCCATCTTCTGAGATTTCGATATGGAACTTTCTTACTCGCTGACCCTTGCGGATGTACTCCATCATATCCACATAGCGAACGGTCTGTGGCTTGTCCCAGTTGAAGGTGATGGTAGCCTGCTTCACGCCGTCATCAGTAGCCCAATAGGTATTCTTGTTGTTATCAGTCAGGTTCTTGGCTGCATAGTTGCGGTTGGCACCAGCCTTTCGGGTGTTGCTTACAGTAACCTTTGCCTTCCGTGCCAGGTCCTTGCCCAGACGGGTACGAATCATGTTGCCCATATCCTTGAGCACGCGAACGTCGATCTCCGGCAACAGACCACTCTTGTCCGGAGGGCAGTTCAAGATCAGGGTAGCATTTCTACCTACAGTCTCCAGATACATCTGGAAGAGGCGCTCAACAGAGAGTGGCTTCTCGCCCTCGTGCCAGAACCATCCCTTGTCGGTGAACTTGGCATCGCTCTCTCCTGGATCCCACTGCCAGCCATCCTCGGTACCATACATACCGTTGCTTTCTGGTGCATAGCCTCTTTCGTCGGTGAGCCAGTTGGTTTCGCCAGCCCATCCTGCCTCGTTGCCTATCCATCTTGCCTCAGCACCCACACCCCAGAGGATGATGTCTGGACAAACCTTGTGGATAGAGTCTCTGAGGTTAGGAATATCATAATAGGTAGAACGGTCTACGTTTATGGTCGTATTGCGTCCGCCGTAGTATCCGTCGCCACCGTTGGCACCATCAAACCACATTTCAAACTGGTCTTTGCCATATTGTGCCAACTCCGCGCACTGGCGCAGGAAAACATCGTTTACATATTTCTCAGTACCGTAGTATTGGCTGTTTCTATCCCATGGAGAAACATAGAAACCATACTTCATTCCCAAGCTTCGTGCAGCCTTGGCAAAGTCGCGGGGAATGTTGGTAGTCTTGCCATTCTCATTGCCTGAATTCACGATGGAATGGTCAGTAGTAGATGTAGGCCAGAGGCAGAAACCATCGTGGTGCTTTACCACGGCAATACCGCCCTTCATGCCAGCTGCTTTCACAGCCTTGAGCCATTGAGCCGGGTTTGGCTTCTTGGTAGGTGCAAAAAGGGTTACGTCTTCACTTCCGAGTCCCCATTCTCTGTTGGTATAGGTATTCATGCCATAATGGAAGAAGGCATAGAATTCTGTCTCCTGCCATTTCATCTGGCGATCACTTGGAACCGGGAACACAGCTGTTGGCTCGTTGTCTGGATTAGGCAACGACTGCTGCTTTACTTGGAAAACACTCTGGGAGTGGCCAGCCATGGCAGTCATGACGAGGGACACCCCTATAAAAACTTTTTTGATGTTCATGGTTGTTGTATTTAAATCGATACACTTTAATCTTACCATAATAATAGATGTATATAATAGTTATTGATGCTATTGGTGATTGTTACTAATGATTCATCTGCAAAGATAGGAGTTTTATAAATAGTAACAAAACTTTTCTGGTTAATTAAATATAAACGCCCGCAAATTTGCTTTGCGGGCGTTTGTATAGGGTTAGTCTTGTGTAGGATAAATCAAATTTTCGTCGGTGATGCAGTTGAGCACCTCTTCCAAATATTTTTTCGATTCATACTTTGCCATAGGCAGGTCGTGGAGCAGATAGTTACCGCAATCCTTGGCAGCCTGTCCTGGAATTTCTCCTTCGAAGTCGGCGATGAACTGGAAGGTGCGCTTCATCAGTTCTACGATGTCCTTGCTCTCCAGGTCGCCCTTGATGAGGAGGTAATTGCCGGTGAGGCATCCCATTGGACCCCAGTAGATGATGCGGTCTTTCCACTCCTCGTCGTTACGCAGGTAGGTGGCAGCCAGGTGCTCGATGGTATGGATGGCACCGTTGTGGAGGCAAGGCTCCTGGTTAGGCACCTTCATACGGATATCGAAGGTGGTGACTACTTCTCCGCCTACTTCGTCCTTGCGGCTTACGTAGATGCCGCGGAGCAACTTGTTATGATTGATAGTAAAACTTGGAATCTTATTCATATAGTTTATAATTTACAATTTATAGTTTACAGACTTTCGAGAAAAGCCTTGGTGACATTGAATGATCCTTCTGCCATTTTAGCCCAGAAGTCGAAGTACTGCTGTGCCTTGGTATCCTTCAGAGGTACATCGCTGATGATGCGGAAGGAGATGAAAGGAGTCTTGTAGATGTGGCAGGTCTGTGCGATGGAGCAGCTTTCCATATCCACAGCCATAGCGTGAGGGAAGTGCTCCAGGATAGAGCGCATCTTCTCCTTGCTATCTACGAACCATTCTCCGCTTACAATCTGTCCGGCATGAATCTTTGGATGCTGGTTGTCTGGCTGTTCATTGATGGCAAGTGCCTTTTCTACATACTCCTTAGGGGTCTTGAAGAGGGCAGGCATACCGAGAATCTGTCCATACTCGCATTCGTTACCGCAGTAAGCATCGTGATATACACAGTCGGTAGCTACCACCACTTCGGTAACATTGAGGTTGATGTCAGCGCCTCCAGCTACACCCGAAGAGATGACGAGGTCTGGGTGGTAATTATCAATCATTTCCACAGCTCCGATGGCGCTGTTCACCTTTCCGATGCCGCACTGCTGCATCACTACTTCATTCTCGCCGATTTTTCCGATGACGAAGTCCTTATGATTCTTTCGCTCAGTCTGCGATTCTGTCAATAATGTCTTGAGTTGCGTGAACTCCTTGTCCATCGCAACGATAATTCCTATTTTCATATCGATTTATTTCTATTCTGGGTGCAAAGTTACAAAATAAATCCCATAAAAAAACATTTCCCCACCTATATTTTATAATAGGCAGAGAAATGTTACATGATGATATTGCAAACTACGAAAAATGTAGGGTTCTGTTAGAAGTTCACTCCAAAATTGAGCAAGAGGGCTCCATTGTGCGATTTGTCAAAACTGTCGTGGCAGATGTTGGCAAGGCCGATGTCGTAGGTGAGGTCAGCATAGAACATATCGTAGCCGATGCCGCAACCGATGCGCAGACCGCCATCCAGACGGCGGAAGTTGTCGCTGCGGAAGGAACTCTGGGCCTCTCGCTCGGCAAAGTTCTTGATCTTGCCACCTACACCCACGGCGAAGTAACCGCCGAATTGTGGCTGGATGGAGAAGTGGTCATCTACATCATACTTGTATTTCAACACCGCAGGAATCTGCAGGTAGTTGAGGTCGTAGGTCATCTTCTTGCCGGAAACCAGATCCTTCTTGCCACCTTTTTCAATATAGGAGAGACCTGTCTCCAGATACAGAGGCGCTGTATCCGTGAGCGGAATGCCGGCAACAACGCCTACGTTGAGGCCCGTCTGCCAGTCACCACCATCCAGACGGGGATCATCCGAATTCACGTAGGTGAATGCCGGACCGATTCGGAAACCGAAGTATGGAGCACCGTAACTGTGGTTGTATCTGTAGTCGAGATGTCCCGTTCTCTGGTTGTAATATCTACTATTCTTATAGTTCTGAGCTGTTGATGGTATCACTGCCAGGAGTATTGCCATCATGATAAATGCGATTCTTTTCATATTGATGTGATTTTAATTATTATCTGGTGCAAAGGTATGGATTTTCGGTCATCTTGCAGCGTGAGAATCCCTATAATGATAGGGGGAAAACCCTATTGCGTCTTTTCTTCGATAAAAAAAGTAAAAAGTTTCTTCTATTATTTTGTAGTGTCTTCATTTCTCATTATCTTTGCACCAAATTATAAACGTTTATAGAAAAAGATGAAATTATTGAAGAAGTATCTACTGGATATTCTGGTAGTGATTGTTTTTGCAGTGATCTCTTTCGTGTACTTCATGCCTGCCGACATGGACGGACGAATCCTGTTCCGACACGACTCGGCGGCGAGCAAGGGATTGGGACATGAGAAAGAGCTTTTCCAACAGCAGACTGGCGAGACAACCCGTTGGACCAACTCTGTGTTTGGTGGTATGCCAACCTATCAGATGTCGCCTTCGTACGGCAGTACCCAGGTGCTCAGCCAGGTAACGAAGGCTTATCATCTGTGGTTGCCTGATTATGTATGGTATGTGTTTGTCTATCTCCTGGGCTTTTATATCATGCTCCGTGCCTTCGATTTCCGACAATCGCTGGCGGCGCTGGGTTCCATCATCTGGGCATTCTCATCCTACTTCTTTATTATCATTGCTGCAGGTCATATCTGGAAGGTATGGGCTTTGGCCTATCTGCCTCCTATGATTGCGGGTGTGGTACTGGCTTATCGGGGTAAGTATCTGAAAGGTCTGCTCCTCACTGCCATCTTCTCGGCTTTCGAGGTGAATGCCAACCACGTGCAGATGACCTATTATTATCTCTTCATCATCCTCTTCATGGTGATTGCCTTCCTGGTAGATGCCATCAAGAAGGGGGAACTCGCCCGCTTCGGCAAGGCGACTGCGGTATGTGTCGTGGGTGCCCTCATCGGTATCTCGCTCAACCTCTCCAACCTGTATCATACCTGGCAGTATGGTCAGGAAACCATGCGTGGAAAGAGCGAACTGGTGAAGAAGAATACTGCCAACCAGACCAGCAGTGGTTTGGATAGAGACTATATCACCCAGTGGAGCTATGGTATTGATGAAACCTGGACGCTTCTGATTCCTGATGCCAAGGGTGGTGCTTCCGTACCTCTCGCCCAGAATACGCAGGCGATGGAGAAGGCGGATCCTAACTTCGTGCAGATTTATCAGCAGCTCGGACAGTACTGGGGCAACCAGCCTGGTACGAGCGGTCCTGTATATGTAGGAGCATTCGTATGTATGCTCTTCATTCTCGGTTTGTTTATTGTCAAGGGTCCGATGAAATGGGCATTGCTGGCTGCCACCATCCTGAGCATCCTGCTCTCCTGGGGTAGAAACTTCATGCCGTTCACCGATTTCTTCCTTGATTACATTCCGATGTATGCCAAGTTCCGAACGGTGGCTTCTATCCTCGTGATAGCCGAGTTCACCATTCCGTTGCTTGCCATGATGGCTTTGAAGAAAATCATCGATGAGCCGGAGATACTCACCAGTAAGATCAAGCTGGTATATGCCAGCTTTGGTCTGACGGCAGGCTTCTGTCTACTCTTTGCCCTGATGCCGAGTGTCTTCTTCCCTGATTTCATTTCCGTTCAGGAAACTCAGGCGTTGCAGCAGTTACCGGCAGAATACCAGGGGCCGCTCATGAGCAATCTCATAGAGATTCGCAAGAGCATCTTTACTTCTGATTGCTGGCGCTCGTTCTGGGTCATCGTCATCGGTTCAGCCTTCCTGCTGCTTTACAAGATGAAGAAGTTGGGTGCTGAGTATATGATTGCCGGCATCGCCGTACTCTGTCTCGTAGATATGTGGATGGTGAACAAGCGTTATCTCTACGATGATATGTTCGTAGATAAGAACGTGCGCGATACTCCTCAGCAGATGACGGAGACCGACAAGATTATCTGCCGCGATAAGGCGCTCGACTACCGTGTGCTCAATCTCGCTTCCAATACCTTCAATGAGAACGAGACCTCTTATTACCATAAGAGCATCGGTGGTTATCATCCTGCCAAGCTCCGTCGCTATCAGGAGATGATTGATGCACATATCGCTCCTGAGATGCAGAAGACGATGAAGGCTGTGGCTGAGGCAGGCGGTGACATGACCAAGGTGAATGGCGACAGTATCTTCCCTGTATTGAACATGCTCAATACCAAATACTTCATCCTGCCTTTGCAGGGCGGTCAGACGGTTCCTGTACAGAATCCATATGCCTACGGCAATGCCTGGTTCGTGGATGAGGTGCAGTATGTCAACAATGCCAACGAGGAGATTGATGGCGTGGGCAAGGTCAACCTCCGTCATGTGGCGGTGGCTGATGCCAAGTTCAAGGAGCAGCTGGCTCAGAGCGTGAAGCAGGATGATACTTCGGTGGTGAAGATGATCCAGTATAAGCCAAACAACCTCACCTACGAGGTGAAGTCGAGCAAGGGTGGCGTCATCGTCTTCTCTGAGATTTACTATCCAGGATGGACTGCTACCGTAGATGGTCAGCCTGTAGAACTGGGACGTGTGGATTATATCCTCCGTGCCATCAACGTGAAACCGGGCAACCACAAGGTGGTACTCGATTTCCATCCTCAGTCGCTCAAGAATACAGAGATGGTAGCTTATATCGGCTATGGTGTTCTGGTACTCCTTATTATAATAGGTATAGGAGTGGAAATCAAAAAGCGCAAGAAGACAGATGCTGTTTCGAACAGAAATTGATATTCCGAAGGCCGACTTCGAGATACAGCCGGCAGAGCAGATGCTCTTCGTGGGCAGTTGCTTTGCCGACAATCTGGGGCGCCGATTCGTGGAGAATCGCTTCCGTGCCACGGTGAATCCCTTCGGTGTGATGTATAATCCGGCAAGCATTCTCCATACGGTAGAGAAATGTACCGGGGTGCATCCTCGTGTGGCAGTCTTTACGCTGGGTACGAATCACGTGTATATTCTGAAGGAAACGGGCGAGATTGTGGATAACTGCCAGAAGCGCCCCCAGCGCCTTTTCGAGGAAAGGGAACTGAGTGTAGAGGAATGTGCTGCGTATCTGCAAAAGGCAATTGATTTGCTGAAGCAACGAGGTTTGAAAGATGAAACATCGGAAGATGAAACTTTCGATACCAGCTTGAAGGTAATCATAACCGTAAGCCCCATCCGTTATGCCAAATACGGCTATCATGGAAGTCAGCTTTCGAAGGCTACGCTTCAGTTGGCTGCAGACCGCTTGGTGAAGGCGAATCCTGGTGTGGTGAGCTATTTTCCAGCTTACGAAATCATGAACGATGAACTTCGTGATTACCGTTTCTACAAGGAAGATATGCTGCATCCGAGCAATCAGGCAGTAGAATATATCTGGGAGAAATTCCGGGAAACCTATTTCGGCAAGGCTGCCGAACAGTTTCTGGAAGACTGGCGTCCCATCCGGGAAGCCCTCGGACACAAGCCCTTCAACCCCGATAGCGAGGAACATCAGAAGTTCGTCGCCAGAACGGAAGAAAGGAAAAGATGGTTCGAGAAAAAGTATGGATTAGTGGCGGGCTGAAAGCCCAAAAGCATAATGTAGAACATTTAAAGTATTAAGACAATGACATATACTATTGAAAAGGTAACCACACTGATAGGTGCGCGTCGCTATGGAGACAATGATACCAACATCGGTTTTATCCTGACCGATAGTCGTTCACTTTGTTTCCCAGAGGAAACTCTGTTTTTTGCACTCAAGTCTGAGCGCAATGATGGTCATAATTACATCCCTGAACTGTATCGCAGAGGTGTGAAAAACTTTGTGGTAACTGATGTCCCTAAGGGCTATGCTTCTGATTATCCGGAGGCTAACTTCCTGAAGGTGGTCAATACGCTGGAGGCTCTTCAGCGTCTGGCTGAGCGCCATCGTGATGAATTCAATATCCCTATCGTGGGTATTACGGGTTCCAACGGCAAGACGATGGTCAAGGAGTGGCTCTATCAGCTGCTCTCGCCAAGCATGTTCGTTACCCGCAGCCCTCGCAGTTACAATTCCCAGATAGGTGTGCCATTGTCTGTCTGGCTGATGAACGAGCAGACCCAGGTAGGTGTCTTCGAGGCGGGTATCAGTCAGCCTGGCGAGATGCTTGCCCTCCGTGACATCATCCAGCCTACCATCGCCGTTCTTACCAATGTGGGTTCAGCCCATCAGGAGAACTTCTCTTCCCTGGAGGAGAAGTGCCGTGAGAAGCTCATCCTCTTCCATGATGCTGAAACCGTGGTTTATGATGGCGATGATGAGGTGATTACCAAGGTGGTGGCTGAATATCCTGATTATAAAGGCGAGAAACTCTTCTGGTCGCTCCAGAACCCTGAGGCTCCTTTCTATGTCAAGAAGATTGAAAAGCAGCAGAGCGTGAGCGTCATCACCTATATATATAAAGGTGTAGAGGATAGCTTCTCCATTCCTTTCATCGATGATGCTTCCATCCAGAACTCCATCGTTTGTGCTGCAGTCGCTTCCAAGATCGGACTCTCTGCGGAGGATATCGACAAGCGTATGGCGCTGCTCGAACCGGTTGCGATGCGACTGGAGGTAAAGGTGGGTCAGCATGGCTGTACACTCATCAACGACAGTTACAACAGCGATATCAATTCACTCGACATCGCCCTCGACTTCATGAACCGCCGTCCTGATCATCGTGGCCGTCGCCATACTTTAATCTTGAGCGATATCTATCAGAGCGGTCAGACTCCTGAGGCTCTGTATAAAGAGGTGAGCGATCTTGCCCGCAAGCGTGGCGTAGTGAAGTTCATCGGTATCGGTCCGGAACTCTGCAAACAGCATGATACGATTCAGATTTCAGAAAAGTTCTTCTTCCCGAATGTGGAGGAGTTTATCAATAGCGAGGTCTTTGCCTCCCTCCGCGATGAGGTCATCCTCCTGAAGGGTGCCCGCCAGTTTGGTTTCGATCAGCTTACCGAACTGCTGGTGCAGAAGGTACATGAAACCACCCTCGAGGTCAACCTGAACGCAGTGGTTGCCAACCTTAACTACTACCGTGCCTTCATGAAGCCGGAAACCAAACTGGTCTGTATGATCAAGGCGGATGGCTATGGTGCCGGAGCGGTAGAGATTGCCAAGACCCTGCAGGATCATCGTGTAGATTATCTGGCTGTGGCTGTTGCCGATGAGGGTGTCACCCTTCGCAAGAACGGTATCACCAGCAACATCATGATTATGAACCCGGAAATGACAGCCTTCAAGACCATGTTCGATTACGACCTGGAGCCTGAGGTGTATTCTTTCCGATTGCTCGATGCGCTCATCAAGGCTGCAGAGAAGGAGGGTGTCACCGGATTCCCTGTTCACATCAAACTCGATACTGGTATGCATCGTATGGGCTTCGATCCTGAAAACGATATGGAGGAGCTTATCGGTAAGCTGAAGCATCAGAATGCCATCATCCCTCGTTCTGTCTTCTCTCACTTCGTGGGAAGCGATGACGATAGTTTCGATGAATTCTCTGCCCATCAGTTTGAACTCTTCGATAAGGGAAGCCGACAGCTGCAGGCTGCCTTCGACCATAAGATCCTGCGCCATATCTGCAATTCGGCAGGTATCGAGCACTTCCCGGAGCGCCAGTTGGATATGTGCCGTCTGGGTCTCGGACTCTATGGCATCAACTCCCGCAACAACAAGACCATCAACTGCGTGAGCACCCTGAAGACTACCATTCTCCAGATGCACAACGTGAAGGCGGGCGATAGTGTGGGCTACAGTCGCAAGACCATCCTCGATAAGGACAGTGTCATCGCTGCCATTCCTATCGGATATGCTGATGGCTTGAACCGCCGTCTCGGCAATCGCCATGCCTACTGTCTGGTCAACGGTCAGAAGGCAGATTATGTAGGCAACATCTGTATGGATGTGGCGATGATCGATGTCACCGGCATCAACTGCAAGGAAGGTGATAGCGTGGAAATCTTCGGCGAGCATCTTCCTGTTCAGGTGTTGAGTGATATTCTGGAGACAATTCCTTACGAAGTGCTGACCACCATCAGCAACCGAGTGAAGAGAGTTTATTACCAGGATTAAAGATGAAATGAGTACTAGTTCAATTGAAATTTAATGATAGAAGCGCAACAGACTATTTGCCTGTTGCGCTTTTTCTTTGTATTTATAAGGCATTGGGTATTTTTTGCCCCTAAAATACGCAAGAATAAATAAATTGGTTTAAAATATTTGCACGTATGATTTTTTTTTGTAACTTTGCACAAAACTTAGTATATTACTTAAACTTAAAAAAATAATGAAGAAAGCAGTTGTGGTTATAGCTTTACTCAGCCAGGCTCTGGGCTTGACTTATGCCGATGATCAGACCGGGACAAGGGGTATCGGACAGTATCCGGGACGCCCGTCTCAGTTTACGGCTCCTCAAATGGTGAAGGATGATACCTATAGGAACATTGCCTTGAACCGTATGGTATATACTTCCTCGAATGCCGATTTCAATCTTACAGGTCATCTGGTAACAGATGGTATCATCACCAGCAAGGCTCCTTCCTTCCTGAGTGTAAGAACGAATGAAGGCGAGTTGTCCAACCGTGACAAGGAGAAGATGATCGATGGCAACACGGTCACCAGTCAGTATATCAAGGGCGAGAAGGCTTTTGCTGAGTTCAATTGGGAAGCCATGAAGGTAAACCTCAGAAACCTGAAGTTTACAGGTGAATTGGCTTACTATCAGGACAAGGCTACTCAGGGGTATGTGATTCGTGTGATGGGTTCACACAATGGTACGAAATGGGAGGTGCTGGGAGAAGAGAAAGGCACCGGACTTCCTGGCGAGGCTACCAGGCAGCAGGTAAGTTCCGACCCAAACAAGTTCCAGGATGTGGTGCGCCTGCCGCTCCGCAAGCTGAATGTTTCCATTCCTTTGAAGAAACCGGGCAACTACGAGCACGTACGCATCGAATTTACTATGCCGGGTGCAGCGTGGTGGCGCGTCAAACTCATCGATAATACCACTTCATGGCGTCCATCCATGCATTTCTCCAGTGTTTGGAAGTCCGAATTGGCTAAGAATGCCCAGTGGCTCTATGTTGATCTGGGTACTGTGGCTGATTTCGATCAGGTGAATCTCTTCTGGGTCAACAAGGCTCGCCAGGGCAAGATTCAGGTTTCCAGTGATGCCAGAAACTGGAGTGATATTGCTACCCTGGGTCAGCAGAAGCAGAAGGGCTTGACCGAGAAGGTGGCTTGCAAGGGGCATGGCAGATATGTGAGATTGCTGCTTACCCAGCCGGATGCTTCCGGTCGTTATGCCTTGTCAGAGATGCAGGTGATGGGTAAGGGTGGCTTGCGTGCCGAGGCAGCCAACACTTTGGCTTCTAAGGATGGCAAGCAGATGCTCAACCAGTGGCAGCTGCGCCGTGAGGGAAGTGATGCCTGGATTCAGGCTACCGTTCCTGGAACCGTGCTCACCAGCTATATGAATATCGGTGCGGTGCCTGATAACCGCTACGATGATAATATGCGACAGATTTCCGAGTCGTTCTTCAATTCTGATTTCTGGTATCGTACTACCATCAACCATCAGCCATCTGCCAACAAGAACCAGCATACCTATCTCAACTTCGATGGTATCAACTGGAAGGCGGATATCCTCCTCAATGGTGAGAAGATTGGCAGAATCGACGGTGCCTTTATCCGCTCTCGCATCGACGTGACCAAGAAGTTGAAGACGGGTGCCAACAAGCTCGAGGTGCATGTCATCAAGAATGCCCACTTCGGCGTGGTGAAGCAGAAGAATCTCCAGAATACCGACCTCAATGGTGGTGAGTTGGGTGCTGATAACCCAACCTTCCACGCATCTATCGGCTGGGACTGGATTACCAATACCCCAGGTCGTGAAATCGGTATCTGGAATGATGTCTATCTCACCCACGATAACGGTGTGAGCGTTTCCGATCCGCTGGTAACATCTACTTTGAATCTGCCGGATACATTGGCAACCATGACTCCATCTGTCTTCCTGAAGAATGCAGATGCCGTGGCTAAGACTGTGAAGCTTTCCGGTTTTATCGGTAAGATCCAGTTTGAGCAGGAAGTTAGCCTGCAGCCAAACGAGAAGCGTGAGGTGGCTTTCGCTCCAGCTGATTATCCTCAGCTCAAGAACCAGCGCATGAATCTCTGGTGGCCTAACGGCTATGGTTCACCTTATTTATATGATGCCGGTTTCAAGGTATCTGACAAGGCTTCAGGCGAGGTAATCTCTGAGGTCAACTATAAGGCGGGTATCCGCCAGATGAGCTATGCCGACCTGGATACCCAGACCAAGATCTATATCAATGGCAAGAGATTGAACCCACTGGGTGGTAACTGGGGATTCTCTGAGACCAACCTCAACTACCGTGGACGTGAGTACGATGCTGCCGTTCGCTACCATAAGGAGATGAACTACAATATGATTCGCGACTGGGTGGGTCAGATTGGTGATGAGGAACTGTATGAGGCATGCGATAAGTATGGTATCATGATCTGGCAGGACTTCTGGTTGGCTAACCCATGGGACGGACCGGATCCTGATGACGACAAGATGTTCCTCGAGAACTCTGCCGATTATATCTCCCGTATCCGCAGCCATGCTTGTATCGGTATCTATTGCGGTAGAAACGAGGGCTTCCCTCCTGCATCCATCGACAAGGTGCTGAGAGAGCAGGTCAAGGATATCCATCCACAGTTGGGGTATATTCCTAGCTCTGCCGACCTGGGTGTGAGCGGTCATGGTCCTTACCAGATGAAGTCGCCATCTTTCTACTTCGCTAACCAGAGCCATAAGCTGCATTCAGAGCGTGGTATGCCAAATGTGCCTACCTTCGAGTCTCTGAGCAGAATGATGGAACCGGAGCATCTGTGGCCACAGAGTGATGCTTGGGGACAGCATGATTATACATTGAAGGGCGCCCAGGGTGGTGAGTCTTTCAACAACATCATGGAAAAACGTTATGGCAAGCCTCAGAGTGCTGAGCAGTTTACCAAGTGGGCACAGTGGCTTAACTATGATGGCTATCGTGCGATGTACGAGTCTTCTCAGCAGGACCGTCTTGGTTTGCTCATCTGGATGAGTCATGCCTGCTGGCCAAGCATGGTATGGTGTACCTATGATTATTACTTCGAGCCAACTGCTGCTTACTTTGGTGTGAAGAAGGCTTGTGAGCCATTGCATATCCAGTATAATCCGGTGAAGAAGGTTGCCGAGGTGGTCAACTTTGCCGGTGGTGCCAAGAATGGCTTGCTTGCCAAGGCTCAGGTCTTTGATATGTACGGAAAGTTGATCAAGGAGGAGAGCAAGGAAGTGAATGTGGCGGAAGACCAGACCCTCGATGCCGTTAGCGTAAGCGAACCGGATGAGGAGGTTTACTATATCAAGTTGACTCTGGAGCAGAACAACCAGGTGGTTTCAGACAACTTCTATGTAATGGGTAAGGAAGAGGATAATCTCCAGGCACTCTCTAAATTGCCAAAGGCAGATGTTGCTGTCAGCGGCAAGCGTTTCGTTCAGCAGGGCGAAGAGTGGGTTGGCGAGGTAGAGATCCGCAATACCGGCAATGTACCTGCCCTCTTGGTTCGCCTGAACCTGAAGGGTGGTGATGGTGAGCAGATTCTCCCAGTTATCTACAGCGACAACTACTTCAGTCTGATGCCGAATGAGTGCAAGACGATCAAGGTATCTTATCGTGATGAGGATGGCAGAGGTCAGGCTCCATACGTAGAGATTACAGGTTTCAATAAGTAAAACTGAAAGTAAAATAAAAAAGCGCATCAGAATTCTGATGCGCTTTTTTATTTACTTGAGGAATCCCTGCTGCTTGAGGGCATCGAGGAATCCGATGCTCATGGCTTCGCAATCCTTCTTGGTATATCGGATATCGGTGAAAACCTGGGCTAATGTTTCTACGTTATTGATGCGTACAAACTCCTGGTTCTCTTCCAGTGCTTCCTTCTCGGCATAGAAGTCATCAATCTTTTCTGGGGTATAATCCTCGAAATGCTCGTTGTGGATGATGCTTCTCAATGGCAGACGGTCGCTCTGGGCAGGCTGTTCATCCGGCCATCCGATGGTAAGGGTAGCCACTGGCATTACCAGCTTCGGCAACTTCAGGGTGTCGATGATCATTTTCGGCATATACACCGTGGTGCCCAGGAAGCAGGTTCCCAGACCCGCTTCTTCTGCCAGATTGGTAAAGGTTTGCGTGAAGAGCAGGGCATCGGTAGCCGCATTCATAAATGAGAGGATGTTGTCGTATCCCGGGGTTCCCTTGCGGTTTTCTGCCCAGAGGGTGGTGCGGCGGTAGTCTGCGCAGATGGTGAGTACCACAGGAGCGCCTGTCACCATCGGCTGGTTGAAGTGGGCAGGTGCCAAAGCCTTCTTTCCCTCTTCGCTGCGGGTTACCACTACGCTGTAGAGCTGCAGGTTTCCCATGGTAGGAGTACGCATCGCCTCTTCCAGCAAACTGTTCAAAAGTTCATCTGTGACCTCTCTGTCGGCATATTTGCGAATCGAGGTTCTTTTCTTGATTGATTCCATATCTTGTTTCTTTTTATAATTCTCTATCTTTTGCAAAGATAATGAAAGTTTCCCAAAAAGAACACGGTTCTTTTACATTTTTTGCTTCATAATGAGCTTTTCGTGCGTTTTTTGATGAAATATCTGCCCAAACGTTTCATATTTTAGAAATATTGTTTTAATTTTGCAGCTAATTATTAAACGTTTAATATGGAATATACTGAAAATATGACTTTCGAAGAGGCGAGCCACGCCTTGATGAAAGATTTGAAGACCCGATTGGCTGAGCTGCACGGGCATTTCGATGCTCAGAATGTCGATTGGCATAAGCTCCATCAGCCATTGGCGAAACTTGTTTCCGAAGAAACACAGAAATCAATCGGCAGCCCGGAAGTGGTTGAGGTTCGACCTAAGGAATTGGAGTGCGATGTGGTAAGATACCAGAACAATAAGGAGAAATGGGTGGCTTTGGTCGGATTGCTCAATGGTCATCCCTACGAGATATTCACCGGCTTGCAGGATGAGGATGAAGGCATTATGCTCCCCAAGTCTGTCACCAAGGGCAAGATCATCAAGACGGTGCTCCCGGAAGGACAGAAGAGATATGATTTCCAGTTTGTCAACAAGCGTGGCTACAAGATTACCGTCGAAGGATTGAGCGAGAAGTTCAATCCCGAGTATTGGAACTATGCCAAGCTCATATCCGGCGTTCTGCGCTATCGTATGCCGATTGCCCACGTCATCAAGCTGGTCAATCAGCTGCAGCTCACCTCCGAAACCCTCAACACCTGGCGGGTAGGCGTGGAAAGAGCCTTGAAGAAGTACCTCTATGAAGAAAATGGAATAGATAACTTGGAAAACGGAATAGATTATAAGGAGACTGAAGATGAAATTGATGAGCAGTAAGATATACCTCAGGAATGTGCGTTTCCACGCTTTCCATGGCGTATTGCCGCAGGAGGGAATCGTAGGCAACGATTACCTCGTCAACCTGGTGCTGGATTATGACTTCTCTTCTGCCCTGAAGACCGATGATCTTCAGGGAACCCTCAATTATGCCGAGGTCTATCAGAAGGTAAGAGAGGAAATGGCGGTGCCCAGCAAGCTCCTGGAGCATGTGGCAGGCAGAATCGCCCATAGACTCTTTTCCGATTTCCCGGAAATCCAGAAACTCCAACTCTCTATCACCAAGGTGAATCCACCGATGGGTGCCGATAGCGACGGCGCAGGAGTAGAGGTTGTATTAACAAATGATAAAACTTATAGTTAGAATTAGGTTTTCTGATAATAAAGTAGTAATTTTGCAAAATCATCAGAAAGTATGTGTAAGAAAGTAACACTGATATGGGCTTTGATGTGCATGTTTGTAATGACATCGTTAGCTGCCAATAAGCGGTTCACGCTGGTCATCGACCCTGGTCATGGTGGTCATGATGCCGGAGCACTCGGAGCCATATCCAAGGAAAAGAATATCAATCTTGCCGTTGCCTTGCGCTTCGGTAAGTATGTGGAGCAGAATCTCCCGGAGGTAAGAGTCATCTATACCCGCAAGACGGATGTCTTCATCCCGCTCAATGAGCGTGCGAATATCGCCAACCGTGCCAACGCCGATCTATTTATCTCCGTGCACACCAATGCCTTGCCGGCAGGAAAGATAGCTCGTGGCTTCGAGACCTATACCCTAGGTATGCACCGTGCCAAGGATAATCTCGATGTGGCGATGCGGGAAAACTCCGTTATCTCGATGGAGAAGGACTATCAGCAGAGATATCAGGGCTTCGATCCCCGCTCTTCTGAGAGCTATATCATCTTCGAGTTCATCCAGGGCAAAAACATGGAGCGCAGCGTAGAACTGGCTCGAATGATCCAGCGAGGTGTCTGCGATGGTGCCAACCGTCCCGACAAGGGCGTGCATCAGGCGGGATTCCTGGTCTTGAGAGAGACTTCCATGCCGGGCTGCCTCATTGAGTTGGGATTCATCACAACTCCTGATGAAGAGCGCCTGCTCAACAATGACAGCAGAGTGGATGATATCGCCCGTGGCATCTACGAGGCTTTCGCAAAATACAAGAATAAGTACGACAGATCGGTTTCCGTTCCTTATCGTGCCAAGAATTCCGAAGAAGTGAATATCCCGAAGATTGTTCCGGATCAGGAACCGGCACCTAAGACTCGTGCCGTAACGAGGGGAAAGCAGCCGAAGCGTGAAGAGGCAACGCCTGAACAGCCAAAGCGGGTGGAGAAGAATGTGAAGAAGACTGAGGTAGCAGATGCGCCGGTCTTCAAGCTTCAGATTTTTGTAGGTAGTAGAAACCTTCGCAAGGGCGATGCTCATTTCAAGGGCGAAACCGATTACGATAGTTTCCAGGAAGGCAATCTGGTGAAATACACCCTGGGTGCATCCACCAATTACAACGAGATCTATCGCCTGCGCAAGGAAAAGCTGGATAAGTTTCCGGAGGCTTTCATCATCGCCTTCAAGAACGGACAGAAATATGACGTGAACCAGGCTATCCGGGAGTTCAAGCAGAACCGCAACCGATAGTTCCTTCCCTTCTCGGGCAGCCTGTAGCTCCCTTCTCGGGTAGCCGGTAGCTCCGCAGCCTGTGATTCGCTCTATATAAATAGGTATAATAAAAAGAACAAAAATAGATAAATATGAAACTGACAAAGGAAATTAGGATAGCGTTGGTCGCTATTGTAGGTATCTTGGTGATGTACTTCGGAATCAACTTTCTGAAAGGCATCAACTTGTTCTCTACCAATAACACCTACTATATGACGTTTGATGACATCCAGGGTATGGGTGCTTCTACCCCTATCTATGCCGATGGCTACAAGGTGGGTACCGTGGATCAGCTGGATTTCGACTATTCAGGAAAGGGTCCCATCAAGGTCAAGGTGGATATCAACAAGGATCTGAGAATCCCTGCGGGTAGTACCGCAGAGATTTCTAAGGATATCATGGGCAATCTCCAGGTTAGTCTCCTGCTTGCCAACAATCCTCGTGAGCGTATCGAACCGGGCGGCATCATCCCTGGTATGGTGAATTCCGGTATGATGGGCAAGGCTGCCGAAATGATTCCGGTAGTTGAGAAGATGCTGCCTAAGCTGGATTCCATCCTCACCAGTGTGAATGCACTCCTGGCTGATCCTGCCCTGGCTGCTTCCCTCCACAATGTGGAGACCATCACCAGCAACCTCACCGTTTCCACCCGTGAGCTGAATACCCTGATGGCTGGATTGAACAAGCAGGTTCCAGGTATGATGAAGAAGGCGAATGGCGTTCTCGACAATACCAACCGACTCACCTCTAATCTGGCGAGCCTCGATGTGCAGGGCACACTCGACCGTGTGAATGCCACCCTCGATGGTGCACAGAAGTTCACCGAGCAGTTGAACAGCGGAAAGGGTAGTCTCGGTCTCCTCATGAACGATACCCGCCTCTATGAGAATCTGAACTCAACCATGTCGCATGCCGACTCTCTGGTCATCGATCTCAAGGCGCATCCAAAGCGCTATGTTCACTTCTCTGTTTTTGGAAGGAAAGACAAGTAGAGACTCGGATATGCCGTTTTAAAGGCTTCTTTGAGGAAAATGCCAAAATAAATTTTGTCTAAATAACAAAGGCAATGTTTCACGCCCCGGAATAGCTACAGAACTTGTTGTTTTTTAGCTATTTCGGGGTGTTTCAAAATTGTTTCACCGCCCCTAAAACGCAATTGTGGATAACTTTCTTAGTTGCTTGATTATGAGATAGTTATCAGGGGAGTCTTAAAATATTATAAATAGCCCGATTTGCTACTTTGGGCTTTTTTTTGTAATTTTGCAGTCGATTTGCATCAGGTGGTGCAATCTGATGTAGTGTTAAGGTAAAAAATCAATTAAAATAAGTAGTAAATAGTGTCAATGTTAGCAAGTCCAAAAGCGCTTTGGGACAATAGTCTTTTGCTTATAAAGGATAATGTGTCAGAGCAGCAGTATAATACATGGTTTCGACCGATAGTCTTTGAGTCGTACAAGCCTTCGACCAAGACTCTGTTGGTTCAAGTTCCAAGTCCATTTGTATATGAATACTTGGAACAGAACTATGTTGGCTTGTTGAGCAAGGTCCTTCATCGCAATTTCGGCGATGGCATCCGGCTCACTTATCGTGTGGTAACGGATAAGGAACACAGGTTGACTCAGGATGTGGAAGCTGATCCGGCTGATATTGATGAGGCTGAGCGCAAGAGATTGGCACAGCAGCCACAGACACAGGCTAACCCGGCAGAACCACAGCAGCCTGAAGACATTGACACCCAACTTGATCCGAAACTCACCTTCAATAATTATATGGAGGGTGACAGCAACAAACTGCCACGTTCGGTGGGATTGTCTATCGCTGAGCATCCGAATACCACGCAGTTCAACCCGATGTTCATCTATGGTCCTTCTGGTAGCGGAAAGACTCACCTGGTGAATGCCATCGGTCTGAAAACCAAGCAGATGTATCCGCAGAAGCGTGTGCTCTATGTCAGTGCCCGCCTCTTCCAGACACAATATACCGATGCGGTGCTGCATAATGCGAGCAATGATTTCATCAATTTCTACCAGTCTATTGATGTGCTCATCGTGGATGATGTGCAGGATTGGGCAGGCAAGGCGAAGACCTTGAATACCTTCTTCCACATCTTCAATCACCTCTTCCGCAATGGAAAGCGTATCATTCTGGCGAGCGATCGACCTCCGGTAGAGCTCAAGGATATGCCAGACCGACTCATCACCCGTTTCTCTTGTGGACTGGTGGCGGAGCTGGAGAAGCCGAATGTGGAACTCTGCGTCGATATCGTGAGCAACAAGGTGCGCAAGGATGGACTGAAGATTCCGAAGGATGTGGTTTCCTTCATCGCACAGACCTGCAACGGCAGTGTGCGTGATCTCCAGGGTGCCATCAATGGTTTGCTGGCTTACAGTATCGTATATAACAGCAGCATCGATATCCGACTGGCTGAGCGTGTCATCAAGCGTGCCGTCAAGGTTGAGGAGAGCAACAAGGTGCTCACCCTCGATGAAATCGTGGAGGCGGTCTGCAATCATTACAAGGTAACGGTGGCTGCAGTCAACAGCAAGAGCCGCAAGCGTGAGTACGTGGAGGCGCGTCAGGTGGCGATGTTCATGGCTCAGAAACTCATCAAGATGCCTGCTTCCAGAGTGGGCAAACTCATTGGTAATCGCGATCATAGCACGGTTATCCACAGTTGCGCCAAGGTAGAGGAGCGACTGAAGATTGATGCCGAGTTCTTCGATGAACTCTCTAGCATCGAGAATGGATTGAGAGTGAAGAGATAATTAACATAGAAGAGATAATTAACATAGATAAGCACGGAACCTTGGTATAGTGGTTCTCGTTTATATAAATGAAATAAAAGGAAGTCGGACAAGTTTGTATTTGTCTTGGCTTCCTTTTTCCGTTTTTATCAGCCTATACTCAAATTTTGCGTAAGTTTTCTGCTATTTTTACATCTTCTATCTTTCTTTTTTGTATATTTGCAGTTGGATTATGTTTTACCCAAATTACTGTAGATATGGTTATGAAGATTTCGCGTATTTGCATTTGGGTCCTCATGCTGGGGACTGTCATGGTATTCTCTTCTTGTGCGAATGAGCATCCTAAGGAGCAGCTCGACGGGAATGCCATGTATGGTTCTGCGTCTGAAATCTACAGCCATACCGTATCTTCTCTCTATCAGGACATAGACTTTGTAGAGCATAGCGAGGAAGAAGACTCGCTCTATGCAGTGTGGAGCCATCTTTATCAGGTGATAGGAAAGGCGAATCAGTCGCTTGATATCATCGATTACAAGTCTGATTTGCTCTCTGTGAATCAAAAAGACCAGTTTAAGGCTGAGGTGCGTGCCATCAGAGCTATGATGTATTACGAGGCGATGGTGCTTTTTGGCAGGATTCCCGTGATTCTGTCTTCTGGCGAGGCGGCCATCTATGAGGCGGCTTCGGGCATTGCCGTGGCTTCGCTTACCGATGTCAACCTCTGTGCGCAAAGCGAAAGGAGCGAGGTGTTCCGCTTTATCTTCAGTGAGTTGCAGCAGGCGCTGCCTTATCTTCCGAATGAGCATAGCGCCAATGCTGGAGTTTATGAGGGAAGAATCACGCAACCGGTAATCAACTTCCTGTTGGCAAAGTTGGCTTTCAATGCTGAAATCTATACGTTTGATGATTGGACCAGAGGATATAAGAAACGTCCTAAAGGTAAGAAAATCCACTTTATGGTTCAGACGGCCGATGGTGCTTCTCTGCTCAATGGTGGAACGGCTGGTGAGAATCGCAGCAAGGAATTGAATGCCTGGGAAACCTGTATCTTCTATTGTGATAAATTGGCCGCAGAAGGGTATGGCTTGGAGGAGAATGAGATATTCAATAGTTCCACTTATGCAAGGTTGCTTCGTGAGAATGGCGGTTTCCATCTGGTAGAAACGGAGCATCTCAAGCCGCTCTTCCGTTTCTGTTATCCCGAGGTATTGTTGATGAAGGAGAAGGCAAAGGTCTGCAAGGGTGATAAAGCCAGTATTCTTTTCCCGATTCCTCAGAAATGCCTCGACCTGAATCCCAAGCTCGTGCAGAATAAGGGGTATGAAAAGAAATGAAAGTTAAGAGGGTGTGTCATAAGCCACATCCCATACGCCCTGAAAGGGCAGAAGCTCCTAGCCCAGGGCAATCGCCCTGGGTATTTATGGATGCAAGCTTGTCGCCCTGTAAGGGCAAAAGCTTTTAAATTATAACTGATAGAACTGCGTGAAAGCCTTCACGCAGTATTCGTGATCAATCACGCTGCCGGTTTCGCGGCAACTGTGCATGGCGAGGATGGCATTACCCATGTCCACGCCCTTCAATGGAATGGAAGAGGCGAGGATATTGCCCAAAGTGCTTCCGCCAGCCACATCACTGTGGTTCACGAAACGCTGACAAGGCACACCGGCTGCCTCACAGATATTCGCAAAGATGGCAGCAGATACCGCATCACTCGCATACTTCTGTGCCGCATTGAACTTGATGACCGGGCCACCACCCAGCATCGGATGATTCGTTGGGTCAAACTTCTCGCTGTAGTTAGGATGCCATGCATGCGCATTGTCCGCAGAAATCATGAAGGCACGTTCCACAGCCTGATAATACGCCTCCTCTGTTCCGCTCTGTGCAAGAGCGATGCGCTGCAGCATATAAGAGAGGAAGGGACTTCCCGCACCCTGCTTGGTCTGCGAACCCGTCTCCTCATTGTCGAAGATGGCGAGAACACGAGTAGCATCTGAAGATGAAGTTGCATCTGCTGCAATCATCGCTTCTACGCCCGCCCAGCACATCGACAGGTCATCGAGTCTTCCCGAAGAGATAAACTCATCGTGCACACCGAAGGTGCAGGCAGGAGTGGCATCAGCCAGATAGAGGTCGAAGTCGAGGATATCCTCCTTCTGGATATTCAGTTCACCGGTAATCACGTTCATCAGCAGATTACCCTTCTCCAGTTCATCATTGATGATGCCGAGAATAGGGAGCACATCCTTCTGCTTGCTCAGCTTCACGCCATCGTTCACCTGACGGTTGAAGTGGATGGCGAGATTACTGATCTGCAGCAGAGGTCGCTGGATATGGAGTAGGAGAGTCTTCGGATGCATCGCATCCTCACCCTTTACGATTACTCTACCCGCCAGAGTGAGTGGACGGTCGAACCAGGTTGACATAATCGGACCGCCATAAACCTCGGTATTCAGTTTCACGATACCGCCCTCGCAAGTCATCTCAGCGTTAGGCTTGATGCGGAAGGTAGGGGAGTCGCAGTGAGCGCAGATCATGTGGAAGCCGGCATCCGCCAGCGCCTTCTTTCCGATTTGGAAAGCATAGATAGAAGAGTCGTTCTTGGTAACGAAGAACTTGTCACCCGCCACAACCTTGCCCAGCGGCTCCTGAGGGTTCAGTCGTCTGAACCCATTTTTCTCCAATTCCTTGGAGATATTCTTCACAGCCAGGAAGTTCACTGGCGAAGCGTCTAAAAAGGATAATAATCTTTTGATCATAGTCTATATCTTATATATTAATTATGCTGCAAAGATAATGCAAAATTTTCATTTAATCTCATATTTCTACTTGTTTTTTCCATAATAGTTAAATATCTACAAGAATCCCCCATGATGTTTGGTGTTATGTTTTGAAAGCATTAATTTTGCACATCATAATTTTGGCAGATATACAGAATCATTTAAAACAAAGATAAATGGAAATAGTAATAGGAATCGTTATAGGTCTTGCCATCGGATTCTTCGTTGGCAAACTGATGGAAGCCAAAAAGGCGGGAGAGGAGAAAACTCAGCTCATAGCAAAGGCTCAGGTGCTGGCGGCAAACATTGACCAGAGCAATCAGCATCATGCTTCTGAACTTCAATCCTTAAAAGCCCAGATGGAGAACGAACGGCTGTTTGCCGAAAAGCTCCGTGCTGAAAGCGACCAGCAGTGGGCGCAGAAACTCGAAAGCCTGAAGCAGGAGATGCATCGCATGACCATCGAACAGCAGAAGGCTGCTGCCGAACAGCTCGCTGCCAAGCAGTCTGCCCTCCAGGAAAACAACCGACTCCAGATGGATGAACTCCTGAAACCTATCAAGGAGCAGTTTGCCGATTTCAAGAAATCGGTAGAAGAGAGCAAGACCCAGAACGAGGTGAATAAGAAGGAACTGCAGAGTACCTTCGAGGCTACGATGAAACTCTTCCAGCAGGAACAGCAGCAGGCTGTAACAAGTCTGAAGGAGCAGACTTCGAAGATCGGCTCCGATGCCGCCAACCTTACCAAGGCATTGAAGGGCGACAGCAAGATGCAGGGCGACTGGGGTGAGATGGTATTGGAAACTATCCTGGAAAACAGCGGTTTGCGCAAGGACGAGGAGTTCTTTATCCAGGAGAACACCAAGGATGAGAACGGCAAGAACTTCCGTCCAGATGTCATCGTCCGCTTCCCGGAAGGCAGGAGCGTGGTGATAGATAGCAAGGTATCTCTCACCGCCTATACCGATGCCTTGGCGGCAGAGACCGATGAGGAGCGGGAGAGGCTGATGAAGTCGCATGCCCTGAGTGTGCGCAAGCATATCGATGAACTTGCCGAGAAGGATTACTCCAAACTGGTGGATGATGCCATCGGCTTCGTCCTGATGTTCATCCCTAACGAAACGAGTTATATCGCAGCGATGAAGCAGCAGCCGGATTTGAGTCGTTATGCCTATCAGAAGAAGATCATCATCATATCTCCGAGCAATCTCCTGATGGCATTGCAGTTAGCGTATAATCTCTGGCAGTATGACCGTCAGAACAAGAATGTAGAGAAAATAGTGAAGACGGCAGCCGATCTTTACGACAAGGTCGTAGGTTTTGAGGACACCTTCACGAGCATAGGCGATCTCCTCACCCGCCTCTCCGGTACCTATGATAAAGCGAAAAAGCAGCTTTATGATGGTACCGGCAATGTAATGAGAAGGGTAGAGAGCCTGAAGAATCTGGGTGTAACTCCCAAAAAGCAGATCAAGGCATTAGAGGAGTAATTTTAATAAGCGTTTTTATCTGGGCAGATAATACTCTTAGCTGTCAGGAAGATAATACGGATGTCAAGCCAGAACGACCAGTTCTCGATATACCAGATATCTCGCTTGATGCGCTCCTCCATCTGCCAGAGCTCCTTCGTCTCACCACGGAAACCCGTTACCTGGGCCCAACCGGTAATTCCTGGTTTAGAGAAGTGGCGAACCATATACTTATCAATCAAACTACCATAAACCTCAGTGTGATACAACATGTGAGGTCTAGGACCCACGATACTCATATCGCCCTTTAATACATTAATAAATTGAGGGAACTCATCAATATTCGTCTTTCTCATGAAGTTGCCGAACGCAAACTTTCTTGGGTCATTCTTCGTCGCCTGAGCCTTGTCAGAATCCTTGTTCACATGCATCGAACGGAACTTCAGACACATGAAGGTATCACCATTCAGACCCGTTCTAGCCTGACGGAAGAAGATAGGCCCCGGACTCTGAATCTTGATAATCAGCGCAATGATTGGAATGAAAGGCAAGAAACAGAGACAGATTACCCCGCTCACGGCGATATCGAAAGCACGCTTGAGAATACGGTTTGAGATAGAAGACAGCGGCTCACGATGGTTCGTGTAAACCGTCTTACCCATAAAGTTCTTGGAATCCAGATGCAACTTATATTCGCCGAACAGACGAGGCAGATAATAGAAATGCACCACGTTCTTGTCACAGAAACGCATGATCTTCACAATCTGGTCAGATTCCTTATGCGACAAGCTGCAGAAAATCTCATCCAGACCATAACATGAACCGTTGATGGTATCGTTCATCTTGGACTCTAAAATTTTGTTAAGATCCTGCATGGTACCCAGTTTTTTCAGTTCCTGTGGCGCTCCGTCGATGTCATCATTGGCATAATAACCCTTTACGATATAACCCGCAGAAGGATCTTCTGTCATGGTAATGTACATTTCTCTTACGGCAGGATCGCTACCCACGAAGATCACGGTACGACTGTTTCTACCTCTGGCACGGTGATATTTCAGAACCTTGAGCTCGATGAATCGACTGATGATCAGAGCAAGATAGTAAGAGATGCCGAAGTAGAATCCGAACGTAAATATTTCTCCACCATGACTGAAGAATTTCAGGAAGACCATGAAACAGAAGGTAGTACAAAGTGCCAGGAAGAAAGTACGTTTGAGTACTTGCTGCAAACCGATTCGTCTTACATGAATGATAGTACAGTAGTTGTATTCGCCGATGGCGAGAGCAACGTTTGCTATAAAGAATGTAATCTTTGTTTTCAGATCTAGGTAGTCGGGAACATGAATGAATTCGATGTTGATAAAGCCCAATAGTAAGCAGTTGAGGATGATGAAGTCAACTAAGACCACCAACCTTCTAATCAGTATGTTTCCTTTATATATGTTTTTTTCCATAAGAAATTATATGTAATTTAAATTTTTCGATTTCTCTTCTTAGAATATAAATTCCTCGTAAATTCGACCGCAAAGTTAGCAATAAAAACTGAATTCCCCAAACTTTTCCCCATCTTTTTTCCCTCCGCAAATCCCTCCTGTTCTCCCCCTCAATAATTATTTTAAAATCAACTGTTTTTTTTTGTTAAAAATCACTTTTGTAAAGTGATATATTCTTTATTATCAATAAAAACCATTAATTTTGCAGCCGGAAAAAGCATTCTGGCTGCAAACCCGCTCAGAATCCTGGCGGCGCTATAGCAGAGCCAGCTACATCCTTCCCTTCAGAGAAAGGAAGGTTTGGTTAGAATGTGGAGCTCCCTTTGGGAAGGGATAATCTTCTATCATTTACAAATAGAAATATATAAATGAAGAAAAGGATAAAGGTATATGATTAAAAAAATGCATTATCTAGATAAAAAAATGAAATTTCGTAAATTTATGCTGTTAGGAGCCCTAGGGGTAGCGCTCTTAACTGCTACTTCTTGCGGCACACCGAAGGATGTAGCCTACTTTCAGGATTTAAACAACAATCCTGATACCGTTATCACCCTGCAGAACAAAGTGATTACTGTAAAGCCTACTGATAAGATCTATATCGGAGTAAAGAGCAAGGATCCGCAGATCTCACAGCTCTTCAATCTTACAGGCGGTACAAACAGCGGTGGTACTTACAATATGTCGCAGGATGCCTATTACTATACTGTAGATAGCAAGGGAAATATCGATTTCCCTGTAGTAGGAACCATTCAGGTAGCAGGATTAACCCGTGAGCAGATCGCAGAAAAGGTGAAGAAATCACTCCTCGACGCAAGTCTCGTCAAGGACCCAACAGTGACTGTAAGTCTCAGCAACCTCCATTATTCCATGATGGGCGAAGTGGCAAAGCCAGGTCAGTATGCCATTGATGAAGAAAAGGTAACCATCCTCGATGCTATCAGTAAGGCAGGTGATCTCACCATTCAGGGACGCAGAAACGATGTGATGGTACTCCGTCAGGAAAACGGCCACCAGAAAGTTTACAAAATCGACCTCTGCTCCGGCAAGGATATCTTCAGTTCTCCTGCTTACTATCTCCAGCAGAACGATGTGGTATATGTAACACCTAACGATACCAAGAAGAGAAGCTCTACTCTCAATGGAAATACTGTGCAATCTACGGGATTCTGGATGAGCATCTCATCTCTCATCGTTACCATTCTCACATTCTTGAAAGTTAATTAATATCAACAAAAAATGATACAGAATACAACTCCGGCGAATCAGCCAGCACAGCCAAATCCGATGGCTCGACCTAACCAGGAAGAGGATTTCATCCGTATTCAGGATCTCCTCTATCTCTGTCTGACACAGTGGCGTTGGTTCCTCCTCTCACTGGTTGTAACCTGCGGCATCGCCATTTATTACAACCTCACCACCCCTAATGTATATCAGCGTACTGCATCCCTGATGATCAAGGATGAGAGCAAGGCGCAGGGCATTGGCAGCGATGTAGCTTCCATGTTCTCTGATATGGGTATGGGAAACATGAAGAGCAATGTAAACAATGAACTCATTGCCATTCAGTCACCAGCCGTTCTCCTCGAGACTGGTAAGAGATTGAAACTTGATGTGGATTATGCCATCGATGGACGTTTCCATAAGGAGGCACTCTATGGCGCAGATCTCCCAGTCACAGTAGATTTCGTAGGATTCACCGATGAGCAGAGCGGAAGCTTTAAACTCCAGCTCAAGGGCGATGGCTCTTATGTTATCAGTAAGCTCAAGGGAGTTACCCGTGATAATCTCCCAGTAGATGACAGTGATGAAATCACCGGTAGAATCGGACAGATCATTCGCACTCCATTGGGTAAGATCAAGGTGGATAAGGCTCCTGCCTTCACACAGTTTGTTTCTGGTGAAGATGAACCGGTACTCTATGTATCACGTTCCAATGTTTATGCAATGACCGACCGCATCAAGGGTTCACTCTCTGCTAGTCTGAGCGATGTGAAATCTACCGTCATCGACCTTACTTATAAGGATGTGCTTGCTAAGCGTGCAGAAGATGTCATCAACAACATCATCATCGTTTACCGCAAGAACTGGTTGGAGGATAAGAACCAGATGACCATCTCCACCTCTCACTTCATCACTGAGCGATTGGGCGTCATCGAGCGTGAGTTGGGCGATGTTGATAAGAATATTTCAGCCTTCAAGAGCAGCAATCTCCTGCCTGATGTAGAGGCTGCCGCACAGCAGTATATGCAGAAGAGCACCGAGGTTGATAAGCAGATTATGGATCTCAATTCCCGTCTCGCCATCGCTCAGTATATCCGAAATTATCTTACTGGTAAGGTTGGCAAGAACCAGCTTCTTCCAACTAATACCGGTATCGAGAGCCCTGGTATCGAACAGCAGATTACCGAGTACAATAAGAGTCAGTTGGAGCGCAACAATATCGTCGCCAACTCCAGCGAGCAGAACCCATTGGTAGCAGATTATGATCAGAGCCTTGCCTCTATGCGCAAGAGCATCTCTGCTAGTCTCGATAACTTCGTGGTAACCCTGAAGACTCAGTTGGGCACCCTCCAGGCTAACGAGGCTGCTACTACTTCTCAGATTGCCAGCAATCCTAACCAGGCGAAGTACCTGCAGACTGTTGGCCGTCAGCAAAAAGTTAAGGAGGCGTTGTATCTCTTCCTTCTCCAGAAGCGTGAGGAGAACGAGTTGTCTAAGGCGTTTACCGCATACAATACCCGTATCATCACCCCTCCAACAGGAGACAACACCCCTGTGGAGCCGGTTCGTCGCAAGATCTTGCTCATCGCTTTGGTATTGGGCTTCCTTATTCCAATGGTAGTCATCTATATCCGTGAGAAGGCAAATACCACCGTCCGTGGCCGTAAGGATCTCAAGAAGGTCAACGTACCATTCCTCGGCGAGATTCCATTCTCTATCAGCCGCAAGAACCGTCCAACTCTCGAGCAGCGCATCAAGTTCTGGAAGAAACCTAAAGAGGTTCGTATGATTGTGGTGAAGGCAGGCAAGCGCGATATCGTCAACGAGGCTTTCCGCGTATTGCGTACCAACTTCGAGTTCACCATCGGAACCCATCCGGAGCAGAATGTCATCGTGTTCACTTCATTTAATCCTGGTTCTGGTAAGAGTCATATTGCTGCCAATATGGCGATGTCGCTCGCTATCAAGAAAAAGAAAGTTTTGTTGATAGATGGTGACCTCCGCCATGGTTCAACCTCTATGTTGATTCATAGTCCGGGCGAGGGATTGAGCGATTACCTGAATGGTAGAATCGTCGACATCCACGACATCCTCTATAAGGGTGAAGAAAACGGATTGGTTAAGAATTTTGATGTGATTCCTATTGGAACCATTCCTCCCAACCCAACCGAGCTTCTCTTCACTCCATTGCTTGAGCAGATGATTAAGACCATGCGCGAGGAGTATGATTATGTATTCATCGACTGTCCACCTATCGAGGTCGTCGCAGATACCCCAATATACGAACAGTTTGCCGATCGTACAATCTTCGTGGTTCGTGCCGGCTTGATGGAGCGTAGTATGTTGCCTGAGGTGAATGCCCTCTACAAGGAGAAGAAGTTCAAGAACATGACATTGATTCTGAACGGAACCAAGGCGCATGGCGGCAGATATGGCAGTCACTACGGTTACGGTTACGGCTATGGTTATGGCTATAACTATAATAAGGAAAAGAATGGGGGGCAAAATCTTAAATAATTGGATTATAGAATAATAGAAACAAATGTTTAAATTCTTCCAGAAAATATTTAATCAGAGTATGCCATCAGGGGAGCGAGAGCTTCTCCCTGGTGGCATTGATTTTCATTGTCATATCCTTCCAGGGGTAGATGACGGATTTCAGGATCCGGAAAAGAGTCTGGAGCAGTTGAGAATCTATGAGGCGAGCGGCATGAAGGAAGTGTGGTTCACCCCACATATTATGGAGGATGTACCGAATGAGCCGGAAGAACTCCGCCGTGTCTTTGCAGATTTCCAGGAGAAGTATCTTCAGGATTTTGCCCAGCGACATCCTGGATATCAGGCATCAGGAGCTGAAGGAACGAAGCAATCTTCTGCGACCGATGCAGAGCCGTTGCAATTGCATTTGGCAGCCGAGAATATGTTGGATGCTCTTTTCGAGCGTAGATTAAAGGCGAACGATCTTCTTCCGTTAGCCGAAAAGTATCTCTTGGTAGAGACTAGTATATTCGCCCCACCGATGAATTTCCGAGGCTTGTTGGAGCGCATCAAGAATAAAGGCTATACCCCGATTCTTGCTCATCCCGAGCGCTATCTGTATATGAAGAAAGAGGATTACGAGGCATTGAAGTCTCAGGGCATCAAGTTCCAGCGCAACCTGTTCAGTCTGAAGGGGCAGTATGGAGAGCGAGTTCAGAAGCGTTGCCGTCAGCTTCTGAAGTGGCAGATGTATGATTTCGTAGGCACCGATCTCCACCGCCTCTCGCGATTGGAGTAAAAATGGCAGCCGAGGACGGGCTAAAAGCCCCCAAGTACCTAGGTGCCTCAAAGAACGTAACCCCGGCGGATTTGCGTTCTTGAAAAAGTAAAAAAGGGTGCGCCATAGACTTATGACACACCCTCTTCTTTTTATCCTCTGCAGGATTGGACACAAACTGCAGAAGCAATTGCAGTTAAAACTGTAATAATCAAATTGATAATCTTTTTAAGAGTTTCTTTTTTCATAGGCACAATCAGATTTATAGGAAAATAATCATTCATCATTAAGAATCATAAAGTAATCAGAAAGGAAACAATTCAGCCGCATTAAAGCACGGACACTCCTTAGGAGTGGCACCCGGCAAATCCCTATGCCCAACGATTTCAGCCTGAGGAAACAGAATCTTCAACTGTAGCAGCAGATGACGAATCACCCTGTACTGAGCATGCGTCAGCGTGTTGGCAGGGCGACCCTCCTCATCCAAGCCACCCTCGTAGCAGATACCGATAGAACATCTGTTGTAAGGTCTGGCATGAGCACCCACCTCCAGCAGTTTTCTGAACTGCGTCAGGTTGCCATCCTTTCTGCAGTAGAAGTGATACCCCACGGTGCGGAAACCACGAGCCTTGTGGTCACGGAGAAGCTGCTTCTCCGTATAGTTGCGGTTGCATTTCGTTGCACTGCAGTGAATCACCAGAAAACGGACACTCTGGGGAGAATCCATCATTTTGCCGTCTTCGTTGTAGGCAAGGAGAAGGTGCTCATTGAGCACCTCCTCATCACCAATGGTCATAGGAAATTTTTCAGTTACCATCGTTTAGAGTTCTTTAAGATTCATTCAATCAATCAGTTAGTAAATCTAGAGACTTACGTTATCACCAGATTCGGAGCCGCCCTGCTGAGGGGTGTCGGAACCTCCCGATCCTCCCTGCGAACCGTTCGAATCGGTAGTAGTACCGCCACCACCATCATCAGAGGCATTTTTCTTCTTCTTCTTAGGTGCATGTCTCTTCAGGTTAGCATCCAAGTTCAGATTCACGAAGCGGAAGTCGCCGGTAGCACGTGCTCTCATTCTCACGCCCAGAACATTCTTGAGCACCGAGAAATCATCCTCAGTAGCTGCACCCTCCTTGTTCTTGATGCCAATGTAGAAAATGGCGAGGTTGTCCAGTTTCACGTTCTTACCAGCGAGCAGAAGCTCCTTGATGTGTACCACGGCATCAGTCAGGATGCCCTGAATGGTGCCGGCAGAGAAAGGCGAATTGAAGGTGTGCATCTGTTCTGCCAGTGCTTCCAGGTCAATCGTCTCAATAACGTGAGGCTTGGCATAATACTTGCCGTAAGCCTTCTCGTTCTTCTTGTTGTTGTTTTTCTTTAAATCGTACTCGATCATAAGGCATTAAAGGTTTGGGTTGTTGTTGTGTTTCTGTTAAGCGCTGCGCTATGAGACAGAGTACCGGCGGAAGGGCCCGATCCGCGAAGTGTTTCTGAATCACGATGCAAAGATACAACATTGCCAACCCCCCAAAGTACGATGGATATACGATGGTAGTACGATAGTCACCGAAATGGGCAAAACCACTTTTCTGAGTACGGTTTAGGGGTGGTCAGCCCCCTTATGGCTCGCCCAGATACTCGTAGATCAGCATCACCATCCGTAGGCTGAAAGTCTTGTCCCTGGGATGATAGCCTTCGTTCTTGAGCGCCGTTACCAGTGGAGTACAGTGGTTGATGAGTCTCATCAGATGATTCACAGCCACATGCTTGGATTGCATAGGATAGTAGAGCCATGCCAGCTCGAACTTATTGTATATTTTTATCTTCATGTGATAGGTATTTTTTAGAAATGATACTCTTCATTGTTCAAGACGTCACTGAGAGGTTGTCAGAACGTCTCCAAGAGGTCGTCAGGACGTCACTGAGCACCCCTCAGAAGCATCCTGACGCATCGTCAGAAGCATTCCGGCGACCTCTCAGAACGTCACTTACTTTTTCTTCTTCTTATCATCCTGCATTTTGATAGTCAGATCCATCAGATAACTATTCTTCTGGCATCCGTCCCATTCCGATGGCGAGATGATCGCCTCGATGTTGATTTCGCCCGGCTGCTTCTCTATCACCGCCCATCCGTTGCCGTAAGAGCGGTGAATCTTCCTGAATCCCAGACTGATCATCACGCTCGCCAGGTTCTGCTGAGCCAGATTGTGGTTCATCGCATTGCAGCAGCCGATGCGCTCCATGATTTCGGAAGAGAAGCGGAACTTGATGAGACTCGGATCCGTGTCAGGCTGAGGTACACGATAGTAGCGCAGGATCTGGTCGGACATCAGGTTCACGCCCATGAACATCTCGTTGTGCGCCTTCATCTCCTGGATGTCCTCGTTGGTCAGCCAATATACCCAACCATCCTCCTTCTTCTTCTGTCGCTCCGTCACCTCCTTGCCCAGAGCCACCGCTTGACTATATACGTGGGTATAGTCGATCGGGTTGCTGATAGGGCTCACGATGTTCTCCACCAGCCAAGGGCAGTAGCGGCGGTTCTCAGGGTCCGTAATCAGGTGCATCGTATTGCTGGTGCCGCAGAGCGCCGCACGGTGCATCAGTTCTGAGCGGTACTTGTCGTAGGGGCGACGGATGGAGAACACCAGTTTGGTGACGTTGCTCTTGAAGGCACTCTGGTTCTTGCCCGTCACCTGGTCCAGCTCATCGCAGCACATCAGCGCCTTGCTGGCGAAGGCTTCCATCACATCCTTGTCGGTATAGTTGGCAGTAGATTCATTGATGAAGTACTTGCGCAGGATAGGAGGCAGGGTGTAGTAGAAGGAGGTAGTCTTGAAAATTCCGCCCCTGCCCACGAAGATGAGCATGGTCTGCGCCACCACGTTCGGCGTTACCCATGCCACCACCATCGCCACGAGCCATTTCTTGAAGTAATATCTGAATCGCTCCTGGGTATGACCGTAGCCCGGACAGTAAGCCACTGTCACTCTGTCGGCAAGTTCAGAGATGTAATCCTTCTTGCCGTCCCATTTAGGCAGATTCGAAAGATAGTCGTACATCGGATCCCAAGGCTCGCTGAAGTCGCTGTTGATCACGGAGTGCAGCTTCTGCGGGGTAATCGCCAGCCCCTCCTCATCCATCTTCGACCAGATGGAGTTCTCGATGTTGTCGTCTATCTGCGTCCAGTGATGGAACTTGCCTTTCAGGCTCAGGCTGAGGATCTCATAGTATCCGGTCACCATGTTGTGATGGAACTCATATCGCATGCTGAGCCACTGCTTGATTACCTTGGCAGAAGGGCGTTTGCCGTAGGTCTCACCCTTCTCGTAGAAGTGCCAGGTGCCTTTTCTCTCCACGTGCTTGTAGCAGGAGTTGATTACGCTCGCCGTATCGGGGTAGTCCTTGCTGAAGTGCTCGGTGGCATAGTTGAGCACCTCCTGCTGGTTGATGCCGTATCTCAGACAGATGTTGCCGAAATGGCAGACATACTCGTTGTGGCTGTTACTTTGGAAGATATAACCCTGTTCATCCATCATTTTCAGGATCTTTTCAGCGGCTTGTTCCATACTAGGCACACCTTTTGCTAATAGAATCATTTTCTGGGATGGCTTTTTGCGGGTGCGTTTCGCATACTTCGCCTGCAGCGCCTTCTTGGTATAGAGCTTCTTCAGGTCTTTCAGATTCAGGATAAAGGTCAGGGCATTCCAGTTGAAATAGGCATGGGAGTCGTAGGCAAGTCCGCACATGCGGGTGATGTCCGTGCACTTGTCATCGGCAGTGATGCCGAGCAGCGCATTGTAGTACTCCATCGCCTTCTGCAGGTTGGCCTCGAAGAGTTCCAGAGCCGAGAGCTCATCATCATCCACGCTGTCGTAGCTGGCGATGATGCGGAATCCACGGCCGCTTGCCGTAACGAAGAGCACCTTGGTGTGCGGATCCGCCTTCGCCTTGCGGATGCACTCCTCCATGAGCTGTGCGTCCACGTGGTCGTAATCCAGGGCGATGTTGCGAAGCACCTTCTTGATGTTTCGCATCTCCTTGCCGTAACCATCCATCAGAGCAGCCACAGTGATGCCCGGCATCTGGATTTTCACCTCCTGTGCAAGCTGCTTGCTGATGGCGAGGCGCTGACGGTACTCCAGGGTACGTGCCTGGGTGAGAGGATCCTTGGTGATGATTCTCTCTAACTCCTCCCAGTTGGTGAGAGGACGACTTTCACTTGATGCGATAGCGTAGAAGAAAGAGGGCAAGATAGCCTCTGCATTCTCTTGATTGTTTGTTGTTGTTGGTATCATCATTACTATTGTTTAAAATTGTAAGTGTTTATGCTGATAAAGGCATCAAGGATACAGGTGTGTGAAGGGGGGATATGAAAAAACTAGCGTTAAAGCACTGTTAAAAACAGTATCTAACTAGTTGATATTCATTTCTTTTATCTTTCGCGTACGCTGTTATATCAAAGATGTTAAGCCACCCCCTTCACATAAGCGTATGATTTGACGTGATTGTCAACTGGGCACAAAGGTAAGACAAAGGTTTGAAATAACCAAACGCGATTTCCGCATATCGGAAACCGTTAAATTAAATTTAAATAAAAATGAAAGTTTTAGTTTTCGTTAAGAAAGCAATGGCGTCAGCCATTCAGTTTGCGGGGAAAAAAAAGGCGTAGCCCGTTCCCTCGAAGTGTTCAACCGTTTACTCCGTCTGGTACATGATGGGGTACAGAAAGGCGTCAACAACGGCAGTCTTCAGGATCCTCATCACACCTGGGTGTTGAACAACAAGGATCTTCCAGCTGCCTATGGTGTATCGGGAGGTTTCATTCGTCGTGGCATGAACGACGATTTCGACCCCTTGTTGAGTGATGCGATTCGAATGACGGTCTGGTTATTGGATCATGATTTTCCGGTGACGGATCATCCGACGGAGCGAGAGGAGAAGGAGTATGAGAAGCAGCGAGTAGAGTTGCTGTTATCTTTGTTGGATGCGTTGTTGTCAGACAGTGAGCACATCTCGTATCATCACCGTAATCTCTTCAGTGCTCCCCTGAAGGATTTGGTTCTGAAGAACTTCTCGTCACCAGGCGGTTCAAAGAATTAATCCCCCCGAATCCCTCCGAATCCCCTCCCTCCCAACATCCCTTACTCGCCAAACAATGAAAAGCACCATCCCCCTCTCATCATCCCTTACTCGCCAAACAATCACAAACCATCCCCTCTCATCATCATCCCTTACTCGCCAAACGGGATTTTATGATTAGTTGATAGGCTTTAGCATATTACGAAAGTTCTGTTAAGTGATTTGAAATCCTGATAGGATGAAATATGAAAAAGGCTAGCGTGCGTTTTTGCATGCTAGCCTTTTTTAGTGCTTGGGGTGCTTTATTCCTTTGTTTTGAGCTCCACTTCCTCCACATATTTCACTAATGAATCCTTGCCGTTGAGCAGGTAGTAATCCACTCTAACCACGTGGTTGATATCGGCATTACCCTTTACCTTGATGTGGCGGGTCTTGCTGTATATCATTGTATCACGACGGGAAGGGTAGGAGACGAGCTGGATCATGTCCTTGGTGGAACCACTGCCTATGTAGTAGATGCCCACACTATCCTTGCCTGCCTTGACAGCAGCCATCTTCGCCGTCTTCTTGGCATGGATGGCAGCGGTATCTTCCGGATAGAATTCGCTGGCAGCTACTGTGTCGCCGTCGTGCTGATCGGGTGCAAACTTGCAGCTTGTACTGGTTGTTGTGATAAAAGTTGTGGCAGCCAGAGCTGCCACAAAACATAAAATTTTCTTCATTATTATTTTGAATTAATCGATTACATTTCTACAATCACTTCGTGCTTGCCTTTCTGGCAAGGGATGATGGTGCCATCGATGGTCTTTCCATCTACGGTAATCTGCTTCACGCCTTTCTCCCTGCCTTCAGGATTCTTCACGATGATGTGGTATTCGCCGCCACGGAACTTGCGGGTTACCTCGTATTCATGGGCGGTGCTTGGGAGACATGGGTCGATGTTCAATCCCTCGTAATCCGGTTTGATGCCGAGGATGAACTCCGACACGGTGTACCACATCCAGGCGGCTGTACCGGTTAACCAGGAGTTCTTGCCCTCGCCAGGCTTGGCGGCATCCTTGCCGGCTACCATCTGGCAGTTGACGTATGGCTCCACCTTGTGCAGGGTCTGGTATTTCTCCTCTACATAGCTTGGCAGAATCTTGGTATAATGGTTCCAGGCATCATTGCCACGTCCGGCAACGGTTTCGCCGATGATGACCCAAGGATTGTTGTGGCAGAAGATGCCGGCATTCTCCTTGTAACCTTCCGGATAAGATGATATCTCACCCATCTCTACATGATAGGTGGTGTAGGCTGGGTTGTTCAGCACCATTCCGTGCTCGCACTCCAGGCGCTCCTTGGCGCTATCCAGTGCCTTGGCGCAGAGGCCTTCTTCCAGTCCGATGCCAGCCATGGTACACCAGCCCTGACTCTCGATGAAGATCTTGCCTTCCTCGTTCTCGTTGCTGCCTATCTTGTTGCCGAAGAAATCGTAGGCACGCAAGAACCATTCGCCGTCCCAGCCATGCTGCTTCACGGCTTCGCTCATCGCATCTACTGCCTGCTGCATGCGCTCGGCTTCTACCAGGTAATCTTCCTCGGCAAGTCCGGCAATCTCTCCTTCACGGCTATTGGATGCCTCCTTGGCAAGCTGCTTGCACAGCGCCACGTAGTCCTTTCCGGTTACAACGAAGAGTCCGGCAATCATCAGGCTCTCTGCCTTGCTGCCTTCGCCCTTGTTCTCGGTGGTCTGGAAACTCTCGTTCGGATCCCAGGAGAAGCAGTTCAGGTTCAGACAGTCGTTCCAGTCGGCTCTTCCGATGAGTGGAAGCTGGTGAGGACCCAGGTTGTTGATGACGTGGTTCATCGAGATCTTCAGATGTTCAAAGAGACTCACCTCGCTGCCTGGCTGGTTATCGAATGGTACCTGCTCGGAGAGGATGGAGAAGTCGCCCGTCTCCTTGATGTAGGCTACGGTTCCGAAGATGAGCCAGCATGGGTCGTCGTTGAAACCGCCACCTATGTCGTTGTTGCCACGCTTGGTGAGTGGCTGATACTGGTGATAGCAGCCGCCGTCTGGGAACTGGGTGCTGGCGATGTCGATGATGCGCTGGCGGGCACGGGTAGGTATCTGATGAACGAAACCTACGAGGTCCTGGTTGGAATCACGGAAGCCCATGCCTCTGCCGATGCCGCTCTCGAAGAAGCTTGCAGAACGCGACATGCAGAAGGTTATCATACACTGATACTGGTTCCAGATGTTCACCATGCGGTCTAACTTGTCGTTGCCGCTCTTCACGGTGAAGATGTTCAGCAGGTTATCCCAGTACTGGTTGAGTTCAGCAAAGGCTGCATCCACCTTTTCGGTGGTATCGAACTTCTTGATGAGCTGATGTGCCTTCTCCTTGTTGATCACCTTCTTGGCAGAGAACTTCTTGTCCTGTTCGTTTTCTACGTATCCCAGGAGGAAGATGAGGTCGCGGCTTTCGCCCGGCTTCAGGGTTACCTCTATATAGTGTGATGCGATAGGGCTCCAGCCATGTGCAAAACTATTGCGTGGCTTGCCTTCGAGTACAGCTTCCGGTTCGGCAAACTCGTTGTAGAGTCCGATGAAGCTCTCACGGTCGGTATCGTAGCCCTGAATCTCGGTATTTACGGTGTAGAAAGCATAATGGTTGCGGCGCTCACGGTATTCCGTCTTGTGATAGAGGGTAGATCCTTCTATCTCCACTTCGCCTGTAGAGAAGTTGCGCTGGAAGTTCTCCATATCGGTAGCGGCATTCCAGAGACACCATTCCGCAAAGGAGAACACCTTGAGGGTCTTTACTTCCGCAGTCTGATTCTTCAGCGTCATTTTCTGGACTTCAGCCCAGGTGTGGAGTGGAACGAAGAAGAGAACGCTTGCCTCTACGCCGTTCTTGCTGCCCGTGATGCGGGTATAGTTCATGCCGTGGCGGCACTCATAGCTGTCGAGTGGCGTCTTGCATGGTTTCCAGCCTGGATTCCAGACGGTATCGCCATCCTTGATGTAGAAGTAGCGACCACCGTTGTCCATAGGTACCCCGTTGTAGCGATAGCGGGTGAGACGACGGAACTTGGCATCCTTATAGAAAGAATACCCACCTGCTGTGTTGGAGATAAGCGAGAAGAAATCCTCGTTACCCAAATAGTTGATCCAAGGCCATGGAGTTTTTGGATCTGTAATCACGTACTCGCGATTGGCGTCATCAAAATGACCATACTTTTTCTCTACCATTGTTTTTTTAATGTTTATTTTTAGGATTTTTGCATGAATTTGGTGCAAAGATACTAAAAAGTTTCAGTTTATAGGTTAGAAAACAGATATTTTTTGTATTTTTGCATTGAAAAGTTAGATGTTTAACAATTTGCGATTAACATAACATACAATTGGCTTATGAAAAGAAACATTATAACACTCCTCATAACCGTGTTTGCCATGCTGCAAGCAACGGCTCAAACCTACGACAACTTGTGGAAACAAGCTGATATCATCGCTCAGAAGGACCAGCCTAAGAGCGAGATAGGGGTGATGAAGAAAATCATCTCCAAGGCTACGGCGGCGAAAGACTACGGCCAGCTGCTGGCGGCTGAGATAAGGCAAGCTATACTCTGGAGAGAGATTTCGCCCGACTCGCTGACACCCAATGTGAAGCGGATGGAAACGGAAGCACTGAAAGCGAAAGACCCCGTGCTGAAGGCTGTGAGATATGCCGTGCTCGGCAAGGTGTATAGGGAGGTGAATGGGAAGAAGAGCGAGGAGTTCTTCAAGAAAGCCCTGGAGCAGCCTGAACTTCTTGCCAGAAATGCTTCTACCGGGTATGTGCCGCTGACGCTGAAGGGTGTGGATGGCAGTTCCTTCAACAACGATTTGCTGCATCTCATCGGTTTCGAAGCTGACAGCAAGGAGGCGTATCTGCTGATGTACACCTATTATAATAAGGTGGAAAATCGGGGTGCAGCCTGTCTCTGTGCCTACAAGCTTATCGAGAAATACCGCCAGGATGACGTAAGAGAGGTCAGAAAGTCGAAGTATCTGAATACCATCGACTCGCTCATCCACGTCTATCAGGATATTCCGGAGGCAGGCGAACTTGCCGTGGAGCACTTCCGCTTCATGGAAGGTGCCACCGATGCCAAACCGCAGGATAAGCTCAACTATATCAACTATGCACTGAATAGATGGGGCGGATGGTCGAGAATGAATGTGCTGAGGAATGCGCAGAAGCGACTCACCGAACCGATGTTCCAGGTGCAGGATATGCCATTGGTGCTTCGCCCTTCGGAAAAGAAGTGGGTGCATCTGAATGTGCGCAATCTCCAGAATCTGAACATTCGGCTTTCCCGTCTCAATATCACAGCGGATAATGAATATGATGCCCAGAATGAGGCAACCTATAAGATGCTCCTGAAGAAGACCACGAAGCTGCATCAGAAGGATTTCAGCCGCAACTACTATGGTCGTCCGGATTACGAAGAGGTGAAGGATTCCATCGAAATCGGTGGCAATCTGCCGCTGGGTGCCTATCTGATGGAGGTGACTTCGGATAATACCGGCATCGCTCCGCAGCGAGAACTCTTCTATGTCAGCAATCTGGCGGTGATGATTCAGCAGTTGCCTGATGACAGGCATCGCTATGTGGTGGTGAATGCTACCGACGGACAGCCAGTACCGGGTGCGAAAATCATGCTCTATGACAGGGATTATGATGTGAAGACGGGCAAGTGGAAGAGGCTGGTTCATGCCCGCTTGACTACCGATGAGAACGGCGAGGCTTACTTCAAGAATGTGGATGGAAACGTCTTGATTTCCACCAGCAATGACAAGTTTACGCCTGCCAAGGATATCTACCTCTCACGTGCCCGCTATTACGAGAAGAAGGATGATGAAACGAAATATCAGCTGTTTACCGACCGTGCCATCTATCGTCCGGGACAGAAGGTGCATGCCACTGCCGTTTCCTATATCGTGAAAAAGGGCCTGGATGCCAGTGTGCCGGGAAAGAGCATGGAACTGAAGTTTATCCTGAGGGATGCCAACTGGAAGCAGGTGGCTGAGCAGAAGGCTACAACCGACGAATATGGTACGGCATCTGTGGATTTCGAATTGCCTCAAGGTGGACAGACAGGCATGTATCATGTATCCGTGAATAACCGAGCTAACAGTTCCTTCCGTGTGGAGGAATACAAGCGTCCAACCTTCGAGATTACCTTCCCGAAGGTGAACGAGAAATATAACTGGGGCGACACCGTAGTGGTGAAGGCTTCGGCAAAGACCTACGCCGGTGTACCAGTGCAGGGCGCCAAAGTGGAGTATCAGGTGACCCGCAGAAACCAGCTCTGGTGGTGGGGCGCAGGTTCTGCCGGACAGTTGGTGAAGACTGACAGTTGCGTGACTCGTGAGGACGGAACCTTCGACGTAGAGATTCCGCTGGAGGCTTCCTTGTCAGGAAAAGACGAGGCTGATATGAGCGATTTCATGCGCATCGCCCGTTTCTTCAACTTCGAGGTCTCAGCCATCGTTACCGACATCAGCGGTGAGAGCCACGAGGGTGTGATGAGTCTGCCTCTGGGCACCAAGCCAACCATCCTCACGGTGAATCTTCCTAAGCGTATTGAGGCAGACAGTCTGAAGACGGTGACTTTTGCTTACCGCAATGCCAGCGGTATGGAGATATCCAGCAACCTGAAGTACCGCATCGACAAGGGCGAATGGAAGGATGCCGAGGCGAATGCGCCGATTTCTATGGCTGTATTGCCATCAGGAGTGCATGAGATGGAGGCAATCTGCGGACAAGACACCCTGCAGCAGAAGTTCACCCTCTTCAGCATCAAGGATACCCATCCGATGGAGCCAACCACTGAATGGTATTATCAGACGGCGAAGACCTTCCCGCGTGATGGAAAACCGGTATATGTGCAGGTGGGTTCTTCTGAAAACGGAGCGCACATTGTTTATTCCATCATCGCTGGCAATAAACTGCTGGAGAAGGGTGCTTGGGAGTTGGGCGACAGCATCGTTACCCTGCCATTCACCTACAAGCCGGAATATGCTTCGGGTGTGGTGATTAATTATAGTTTCGTGAAGAACGGCGAATGCTATACCAGAAAAATCAGCATCGCCCGTCCTTTGCCGGAGAAGAAGTTGAACATCACCTGGAAGACTTTCCGCGACCGTCTCACTCCGGGACAGAAGGAGAAGTGGACCTTGCAGATTACGACTCCCGACGGCAAGCCAGCCAAGGCACAGCTGATGAGTGTACTTTATGATAAGTCGCTCGACCAGTTGGCTGACCACACCTGGAAAATGTCGCTGGGATTCAGCCAGTGGTTGCCAGACTGCTATTGGAAGAGCAATCTGAAGTATTATGAGATGGGATTGTCGGGTACTTATCCTACCAAATATTACGATGAGAAGGAGTTGGAGGTGGATCAGTTTGATGGCAAATACTTTAGCTTTTCTGCTTATATGCAAGCGGTGGAACTGAGCAAGTTGGAACGTTCTTCTGGCGGAACCGTTGAGTCTGTTCGTATACAGAAAGACGAGCTGGTACGAGAAGAAGCGAAAGTCATGAGAATTCGTGGTTCTAAGATGGCTCGTGTCGGTGCTTTTGCTCCATCTGTCAACAAGGTTTTTGATGTAGTAGAGGAGATGCCGCAGTTTGCTGGCGGTTCTGGCTCAGACGCAGGACAGTTCCTCGACAAGGTACAGGTGCGTGAGAATATGAACGAGACCGCCTTCTTCTATCCTGCCTTGGAGAGCGACAACAATGGCAACGTAGCCATCAGATTTACCCTACCAGAGAGCGTGACTACCTGGAAGTTCATGGGATTGGCTCATGACAAGGAGATGCGCAACGGTTTGCTGGTGGATGAGGCTGTGGCTCAGAAAACCGTGATGGTACAGCCTAACATGCCTCGCTTCCTGCGTGAGGGCGACAAGAGCTGCATCGTGGTGAAACTCTTCAATACTTCTGACAAGAAGGTGAACGGCAATGCCCGCATGCAGATTCTGGATGCCGAAACCCAGAAGGTGGTTTGGCAGAAGACCCAGGGCTATCGCATCGATGCCGAGGGCTCTGCTACCATCTCCTTTGATGTCCAGGGACTGAAAGAAGGCGTATATATTAATAAGGTGGTGGCTGCCGGTAATGGCTACAGCGATGGTGAACAGCACTATCTGCCGGTTTTGAGCGACCGTGAACTCGTGGTGAACACCCTGCCTATCACCCTGCATCAGAAGGGTGAGCAGAACTTCGACCTGAGCAAACTCTTCCTGAACAAGGAGGGCAAGCAGGCGAAGGGCGCAGAGGATGCAAAGGTGACCGTGGAATATACCAACAATCCAAGTTGGCTGATGGTCAAGGCGCTGCCTGCCATCAGCAATCCTACCGAGGAGGATGCACTCTCCTTGATGGCTGCCATCTATGCCAACACCCTCAGCCGCCATATCCAGAAGACCTTGAACGTGAATGCCAAGGACATCGACGATGCTTCGGGCTTGGCATCGGCTTCTGATACCTTGCAAAAGAAGGTGAACAAGTATGTCGCTCTCCTGAAGAAACTCCAAAACAAGGATGGTTCCTTCTCTTGGTGGAAGGGCATGAGCGGTAGCAGATATATGACCACGGCTGTGGCAGAGATGATGGTTCGTCTCAATGCCATCGTGGGCAGACAATCCTTTACCGCAAGTATGCTTTCGGGAGCAATCGACTATCTGCGTCAGCAAACGGCTCGTGAGGTGAAGGCGATGAAGGAGGATGAGGCAAAGGCTGCGCAGAAAGCCGCTCGGAATGGCAAGGCTTACCAGGCTACGCCAAGCGAGATGGCTTTGCATTATCTCTATATTGTCGCAATGGATGGGACTTGTGTGAAACTCAAAGCTCCTGCTTTGAATGACATGGATTATCTCCTCGGAAAACTGAAGAAGATGACGGGTTCGTTGACCATCTATGGCAAGGCGAAGGCTGCTGTGATACTCGCCCTAAACTACGATTACAAGACGGCTGCCGACTACTTGAAGAGCATGGAGGAATATTCCGTCTATCGTGAGGATATGGGCAGATATTATGATACTCGCAAGGCGTACTATAGTTGGAGAAACTATAAGATTCCAACGGAGGTGGCTGCCATCGAGGCTCTGCAGGCTTTGGATGCTCAGTCTATAGCTGCTATTTCATCAGCATCGTCTGCTATTAGCAAACAGCAGACCATCGAGGAGATGCAGCGCTGGCTCCTGATGTCGAAACGCACCCAGGTTTGGGATACGCCGGTGAACACCGTGGATGCCGTCTATGCCTTTATGAAGGGTAATGAGAGCAACTGGAACAAACGGGCTGAGAATGCCGTGCTGAAACTGGATGGCAAGCTGTTGCCAATGCCGCAGGATTCTACTACGCTGGGTTATGTCAAGACCGAAAAGGCGGGTAAGGCATCTACCCTGAGCATCAACAAGAAAAGCGATTATACCAGTTGGGGTGCCGTGTATGCAGAGTTCAAGCAGCCGCTTAGCGAAATAGCCTCTGCCGAATCGGGCATCAAGGTGCGCCGTGTCATCGTTCCTGCTGAATCGCAGGGCAGGGGCAAGGCTCAGGCGAAGGTGGGAGAGAAGGTGAAGGTAACACTCATCATCACCGCCGACCGTGACTACGATTTCGTGAAGATTGTGGACAAGCGTGCCGCCTGTCTGGAGCCTGTCAATCAGTTGAGCGGTTACCAGTGGGGAATGGAATGTTATGTTTCTCCTAAGGATAATACAACAAATTTCTATTTTGATCGTTTATCTAAAGGTAAGCATTTCGTAGAAATGGAATATTATGTCGACCGTAAGGGCGACTACCAGTCGGGATCCTGCACGGCAGAGTGTACCTACAGTCCGGAGTTTGGAGGTCGTACGGAGGCATATAAGATGACAGTTAATAATTAATATAAGGATTGATAATTACGAATAGAATAGTATGAAACGAATGAATATATTGATGCTTTCATCGCTGTTGGCGGTGTCTGCGTCGGCACAGAAGATAAGTACTCAGAACGAGATCGTGGATTGTGGACAGGTAGTATTCCGCAAGCCGGTGACCGCTGAGTTCCTGATGAAGAATGAGGGCAGCAAACCGCTGATCATCCATCAGGTGTATAAGAGTTGCGGATGTACAGAAGTGGTGTATCCGAAGAACAGTGTGGCTCCTGGCGGCAGCTTCTTGGTCAAGGCGGTGTATGATGCGAAGCAGATGGGTACCTTCCACAAGCAGATATGCCTCTATAGCAATGCATCGGAGGAACCTTTTATCCTCTCTATGCGTGGTAGGGTAGTGAGCAATGTGGTAGATTTCGCAGGTCCATATAATGAACTGCTTGGCGAACTCAAGTCGGATGTCCAGGAGGTGGAGTTTGATGACGTGAACCGTGGCGACCGTCCGGTACAGCGCATCCATATCTTCAATCCTACAGAGGAGATGATGGAACCTGTGGTCATGCATCTTCCTAACTATCTCCAGGCGGCGGTTTCGCCTTCCAGGGTGGCTCCTCACCGTTCCGCAGAGATTACCTTTGTGCTGGATTCGAAGAAGCTGCGTGATTTCGGCTTGAATCAGACTTCTGTTTATCTGGGGGAGCGTCCTGGCGACAAGATTGCTCCAGAGAAGGAAATCGTGGTTTCTGCCGTTCTCCTGCCAAGTTTCGACAAGTTGACTGCTGAGCAGAAGGAACAGGCGCCGAAGGTGGAACTCTCTACCACCGATCTGAATCTGGGAAGCTTCAACGGCAAGAAGAAGCGCAAGGGTGAAATCCTGGTTACCAACAAGGGTAAGTCGGTTTTGGATATCCGAAGCATGCAGATGTTTACCATGGGCTTGCAGGTACAGCTGAAGAAGAGTAAGATTCAGCCGGGAGAGACCGTGAAGATGAAGGTGACAGCCGTGGCTGCCGATCTGAAGAAGTCGCGTGCCAAGCATCCTCGTATTCTCATGATTACCAATGATCCGGAGAATGCCAAAGTTGTAATTAGAATAAATGTAAAGTAATGCAGATAGAAATAGATCATGGTAGTGGTTTCTGCTTCGGCGTAACCACTGCCATCAAGAAAGCTGAAGAAGAGTTGGAAAAGGGCAGTACACTCTACTGCCTGGGTGATATTGTGCATAATGGTATGGAGGTGGAGCGCCTGCATGAGGCGGGACTCATCACCATCGACCATGAGGAGATGAAGGAGCTTCACGGTGTGAAGGTGCTGCTTCGTGCCCATGGTGAACCGCCTGAGACTTATGCGCTGGCAGAGAAGAACAATATTGAGATTATTGATGCCACCTGTCCGGTAGTACTCCAGTTGCAGCGCCGCATCAAGAAGCAGTATGTGAGCAATCCGGAGGCGCAGATTGTCATCTTCGGCAAGAAAGGTCATGCCGAGGTGCTGGGACTGGTAGGACAGACCGAGAGTCATGCCCTCGTGGTAGAGAAGTTTGAGGATGTAGAGCATCTGAAGGAAATAGGTAAGTTGGATTTCAACCGTGACATCTATCTCTATTCCCAGACCACCAAGAGTCTGGATGAGTTCCATCGCATCATCGAGTATTGCCAGGAGCATATCGTAGAGGGCGCAACCTTCAAGAGCTTTGATACCATCTGCCGCCAGGTGGCTAACAGAATGCCAAACATTGCATCCTTTGCCAGCAAGCATGATGTCATCCTCTTTGTCAGTGGCAGAAAGAGCAGCAATGGAAAGGTGCTCTTCAAGGAGTGCAAGAGCGTGAATGCCAACAGCTATCAGATAGAGAGTGCCGAAGAAATCAATATGGATTGGTTGAAGGGCGTGAATACCGTAGGCATCTGTGGTGCTACCAGTACTCCTAAATGGCTGATGGAAGAATGCAAGGAGAAAATCATCAAGGATACCTTATCATAAAGAGAAACAGGTAATCTGATGATTCATCTCATCAAATAAAAACAGGTGATAAATCTTCTCACGAGGACTTATCACCTTCAAAAAACAGTAATTAACTCAAAATTTATAATCTATATCATTACTACCTTGTCATTATGTCTGCAAAGATAAATAAAACAACGTTTTTTTGCAAAGCCAATTCTTTAAAATGGCAGTTTTTTTATATTAAACTGAAATTTTAATATATTTTTGCAATCGTCTTTGGGTATTCTACGACAAAGTAGCTTTTTGTTACTTTTCTGCGGCTTTTTGATACTGTTTCATCAACCATTCCTTCTGTTCCGGAATTGTCATCTCACTGTTGTCGAGTGTGATGGCATCATCAGCCTTGCGCAAAGGAGAGGTCTCACGGTGGGTATCAATATAGTCACGCTCCTCTACGTTTTTCAGAATAGCCTCGAAGTCGGCAGGCATTCCTTTCTCCTTGAGCTCATCGAAACGGCGCTGTGCTCTTACCTGAGAGCTTGCCGTAACGAAGATCTTCAGTTCTGCGTTAGGGAAAACGGTGGTACCGATGTCACGGCCATCCATTACGATGCCCTTGTCTTCGCCCATCTTCTGCTGCTGGGCTACCAATGCCTCTCTTACGAATGGGATGGCTGCCACAGGACTTACGTGATTGGAAACCTCCAGCGAGCGGATCTCCTTTTCTACCAACTCTCCGTTGAGATAGCAGTCTGGGCGACCGGTTTCGGCGTTGAACTTGAAAGAGATGTGGATGTTTGGCATCTCAGCCTCTAACGCTGCTACCTTTACCTTGCCATCTTCATCGAAGAGCTGGTGGCGCAGGGCGTAGAGCGTAACTGAGCGATACATGGCACCTGTATCTACATACACATATCCGATTTCCTTGGCAAGATCCTTTGCCATGGTACTCTTTCCACAAGAAGAGTAACCGTCAATTGCTATTGTAATCTTCTTCATGTCTTTAAATCTGAAAAGTTTATCTGTTCTATAAATCTGTATTCTATAATCTGTATTCTATAATCTGTAGTCGATATTCAGCAGCAGACTATTGCTGCTGACATGGTATTTGCCGTAGGCGATGTTGAGATGGAAGCGCTCCAGATTGATACCGCCACCCAACGACCATCCGGCTCCATGGCTGCTGGTTTCATCTTCTCCGTTTACGATTTTCATCTCATCGTGGCGTCGGAAGTTATAGCCGGCTCCCACCCAGAGGCTTTCGCCCAACAGCAGATCGGCACCTAATACCGCATGGTTTCTGAGTCCCTTATCCCAATGGTTCAGGTTCACCAAGGTGGCTGAAACGCGGAAGGGAGTATTGATGAAGTGCTTGCTGACACCCACCTGTAGGTCTATCGGCATCTTCTCGTATTCTTCATCATAAGCCTTGAGCTGTCCACCCAGGTTTTTGGCTACTGCTGAAACCGACCACTCTTCTTCCGAATCGTAGTAGTTGAGTCCCAGATCCACTCCCATGGCGATGGAGTTGTAGTCACCGATATACGAGGTGATGAATTTGGCAGTGATGCCACCCACGATGCGTTCGCTGAGCAGGTAGGAGAAAGTACCCGCCAGACAGATATCCTTAGCCGAGAATTCACCCATCTGGATGTTGTTCTCATCGGTCTGCTTCATCTTGCCATAATCCACATACTGCGCCGATACCGCCCACGAAGCCTTCTCTCCGGCGATGCGGTTGAATGAAGCTGATGCCATATTCACCCCCTTCATATAGTTCATGTAGTTGAAGTTGAGGGTACGGTCGTTCACCGACGCCAGCAGGGCTGGGTTATGGAAAGCAAGTGCCGCATCATCTTCTATCAAGGTGATGTTATCGCCTCCCAAGGCGGCAGCATGGGCACTGACGGGGAGTCGGAGGAAGTTATACCCCGTCTGACTCTCTTGAGCCCCCATTTTTGTCGCGAAAAGCGTCAATATAATGGAAAAAACAACTTTTTTCATTTAAAATATCTAATTCTTTGGCAAAGATACGGCTTTTTTGAGAAATAAGACGTAAATTTGCAATGTTTTCGTAGAAAATAACGAAAGAGAATGTAAAATATTGCAGTTTGGACCCCAAAAACGGGTGAACAAGTCTGCAAATAGTAGATAATAGATATTGTGGAAATAAAGAAATCAGATCGTGCACAATTGGAGGACAAGCGGGTAACCTTTTTCCTGCTGGGACTCCTTATTGCCTTTACGCTTCTTTTTGTAGGATTGCAATATTCCAGAAATCCGCAGGGAGATGACGACTGGGCTGAGAACTTTGAAGATCTTTCGCAAGATATGGAAATGTCAACTCCGCCCGATCAGAAAGATATGGTGAGTGCGGAGGCTGTGGCGAAGGCACCTGCCTCGCAGGCTATCACTCAGGAGGTGAAACCTACCGAGCAGCAAATGGTCAAGAAGACACCGGAAAAGATCAGCACTACTACCAGCAAGCTGGTAATCGGTGATGGTTCGGGCGTGGTAGAAGGGGCTGACGTCAAGGAGGCGGCTCCTGAGACAGCGGTGGATCCGGCAGATACACAGGCTGAGGCTCCTATCAAGTTTACCGTGGTGCAGAAGATTCCGGAGTTCCCGGGAGGTTGGTCGGCATTTATGCAATGGCTCACCAAGAACCTGAAGTATCCGCAGGTGGCACAGAACAACAAGGTGCAGGGCACGGTGGTGGTAACCTTCATCGTGAACAAGGATGGAAGCATCGCCAATACCAAGGTAAGTACCTCGGTGGATGCTGCCCTTGATGCTGAAGCGCTCCGCGTGATGAAGATGATGCCCAAATGGAAACCGGGTATGGACAAGAACAAGGTGTGCCGTACCATGATTGCTATTCCGGTGGTATTCAAGTTATAAAAGACAAGTTATAAATCAGATATTATAAATTAGAAATATGATAGATATGAAGACATCAGAAGAATTATTGGTAATGGTGAATGATTTCCTGGCAAATCTCCCATACGATCGTAAACCATTGTCGCTTTACGAACCGGTGAAGTACGTACTCTCTTTAGGTGGAAAGCGTATTCGCCCTGTTTTAATGCTCTTGGGATACAATCTCTTCAAGAATGATCCTGAGAAGATTCTGATGAATGCGATAGCTCTTGAGACTTATCACAACTATACGCTTTTGCACGACGACCTGATGGATAATGCTGACCTCCGTCGTGGTCATGAGACCGTACACAAGAAGTGGGATGCCAATACTGCTATCCTCTCTGGTGACAGTATGTTGGTGTTGGCTTACGAGAGAATGGCACAGTGCGACGATCAGCATCTTGCCAAGGTGATGAAGCTCTTTACTACTACAGCCCTTGAGATTGGAGAGGGACAGCAATATGATATGGAGTTTGAGAACCGCAATGATGTGAAGGAAGAGGAGTATATCGAGATGATTCGCCTCAAGACCAGTGTGCTTCTTGCTTGTGCCCTGAAGATTGGTGCCATCCTGGCTGATGCTTCTGCTGAAGATGCTGACAATCTCTATAAGTTTGGCGAGCAGATCGGCTTGGCTTTCCAGCTGCAGGATGATTTCCTCGATGTATATGGTGATTCCAAGGTGTTCGGTAAGGCTATTGGTGGTGATATCACTTCCAACAAGAAGACTTTCATGCTCATCAATGCCTTCAACCATGCCAACGATGCCCAGCGTGCTGAACTCCAGAAATGGGTGGATGCCAAGGAATTCGACCGCAATGAGAAGGTGGCTGCTGTTACCCGTCTCTATAACGAGATCGGTATCGACAAGATGGCACAGGATAAGATTGCCTATTACTTCGAGCAGAGCAAGAAGTATCTTGATGCTGTGAATGTGCCTGCTGAGCGCAAGGAAGAGTTGGCGAAGTATGCACAGAAAATGATGAAGCGCCAGTACTAATCATCAAGTTTAAAGTTCAATGTTCAAAGTAATAGATACGCATACTCATCTCGATGCAGAAGAGTTTGATGAGGATAGAGCGGAAGCCTTCGCTCGTGCCAGGGAAGCGGGGGTAGGCAAGGTGTTCTTGCCTGCCATCGACGTGAAGACCACGCACGCTGTCCTGGCATTGAGTCGGGAATATCCGGGTTATGCCTATCCGATGATCGGTTTGCATCCTGAAGAGGTGAAGGCAGACTGGAAGGATCAGCTGGCTGAACTCCGAAAGATGCAGATTTCTGACTTTATCGCCATTGGCGAAATCGGACTGGATTATTACTGGAGCCGTGAGTTCGAGCAGGAGCAGTTGGAGGCATTCGAGGAACAGGTGAAATGGTCGGTAGAAACCCGACTCCCCCTGATGATTCATTGCCGCAAGGCACAGAACGAGATGGTGCACTTGCTCCGTCAGTATCAGAAAGACCTGCCTGGCGGCGTGTTCCACTGCTTCACCGGCAATCAGAAGGAGGCTGAAGAGCTTCTCTCTTTCGATAACTTCGTGCTGGGTATCGGCGGTGTTTCTACTTTCAAGAGCAGTCATCTCAGAGAAGACCTCCCTGCCGCGGTTCCGATGAATCGCATCATTCTGGAGACCGACTCTCCATACATGGCTCCCGTGCCATATCGTGGCAAGCGCAATGAAAGCGCTTTCGTGATAGAAGTGCTCAAGACTCTGGCGAAGGCATACGGAGTGAGTGAGGAGGAATTCGCTGAACAGACGAATAAGAATGTAGAAAGCGTCTTTCACTTCTAGGGAAATGCCCCACACGCCCTGAAAGGGCAGAAGCTCCTAGCCCAGGGCAACACCCTGGGTTATAATGGCAATCAGCAAAGCGCCCTGTAAGGGCAAAAGCTTTAGTAAATATATAAAATTTAATAAAAATAAATCCTAAACCAACTATTCATTATGACTAGAAAAATGTTGATGGCAGCCCTCCTGATGGCTGCATTTGCACAGGGCACTCAGGCACAAGACCTGAGCGGCCAGCGTTCTGAAAAGCAGGACGTGCACATGATTCCTGGTAAGAAACTGGATCATCACGGACTCATCGTGAGTCCTACACCACATCTCCTGAATGTGGATGCTGCTAACCGACTCGACCTGCAGAAGGGTGTCAAGGTGATTGACAAGAAAGGTAAGTTTGCGGATGATGTGAAATTCCTGACCGCTAACGCTAAGGGCATTCGCCTGACCATCGATTTCGGTGAGAAGCTTGCTGCTAAAGCAGGAGTGAAGCCTGTATCGGGTGCTTACAGCCTGAAGGCTGATGCCAAAGGTATCCAGATTGTGGGATACGATGAGCGTGGCGCTTTCTATGGCTTGCAGACCTTGCGTCAGATTGTAAACAGCGAGATGGCAAAGGGCCAGATGCCTTATACCACTTGCAACGACTACCCTGATCTTCCAAACCGTGGTGTGGTAGAAGGCTTCTATGGTGAGCCTTGGTCTCATCAGGTGCGTCTTTCCCTCATCGATTATTATGGAAAGAACAAGATGAACACCTATCTCTATGGTCCAAAGGATGATCCTTATCACAGCTGCCCTAACTGGCGCTTGCCTTATCCTGAGAAAGAGGCTAAGAACATCAGCGAACTCGTACAGGCTTGCCGTCGCAACCGTGTAGATTTCGTATGGGCGATCCATCCGGGACAGGATATCAAGTGGAACGAGGAAGACTATCAGAACCTGGTTCACAAGCTTGACTTGATGTACGACCTCGGTGTACGTTCTTTCGCTATCTTCTTTGATGATATTTCCGGCGAGGGTGCCAACCCAGTGAAGCAGTCTGAACTCTTGAACCGCCTGGCTAAGGAGTTTGTGAAGGCTAAGGGCGATGTTACACCGCTCGTGATGTGTCCTACCGATTATACCCGTCTCTGGGCGAATCCAAAACCAACCGGTTCCCTGGCTATCTTCGGTAATACCCTCGATCCATCTATCAATGTATTCTGGACGGGTGATGTGGTATGTAGCGACCTGACTCGCGAGACCCTCGACTGGGTGAACTCCCGAATCAAGCGCCCTGCTTATTACTGGTGGAACTTCCCTGTAACTGATTATGCACGCCATATCATCATGCAGGGTCCTACCTACGGTTTGCAGACCGACCTGACCAACAAGGATCTCTGCGGTTTCGTGAGCAACCCAATGGAGCATGGTGAGGCTTCCAAGCTGGCTCTCTACGGTGTAGCTGACTATGCATGGAATATCGCCAACTATAATCCGCTCGACAACTGGGAGCGTGGTCTGGTAGATCTGACTCCAGAGGCACACGATGCTTATCGTACCTTCGCCATGCACTCATGCGATACAGAAACCGGTTATCGCCGTATCGAATCATGGGAAACCAAGAGCTTCCGCATCGACAACTTTACAGATGCTGAGTTTAATGCTTTGCAGAAGGAATTTGAAAAGGTGAAGAATGCGCCTGCTCAGATGGAGGCAAACTGCAAGAATGCCCTGTTGATGAAGGAACTCCGCCCATGGCTCACAGAGTTTGGCAAGTTGGGCGACCGTGGCTTGAAGACCATGCAGCTCATCAAGGAGTACAAGGCTGGTAATGACCAGGCATTCTGGGATGGCTATGTCAACAACCGTATGAGCAAGGAAGATGTGGCTGCTTACGAGAAGCACAAGTCTGGAACCATGGTATTGCAGCCATTCTACGAGCAGTCTATGGATGATATGGCTTCTGGCTTCTTCAAGAAGTTGACTGGCAAGGTGCCTGCTTTCTATAAGGGTATCGGTACTTATGCAACCTTGAGAACTACCCAGAGTAAGGCGATGTTTGACAACGATTCTACTACCTATTATACATCTGGTAATGGTCAGAACACTGGCGACTGGATTGGTGCTGATTTAGGTTGTGTTCGTTCTGTTTCTGAGGTAAGAATCCTTCAGGGACGTAACTCTGTAGATGATGTGGATTACTTCGACAACACCGTTTTGGAGTATTCTCTTGACAAGAAGGAGTGGAAGGCGCTGACCGGTGAGTTGAAGAAGCAGTATGTCATCAACTGGAAGACAGATTCTCCTGTTGAGGCTCGTTATATCCGCATCAAGAAGTTGAAGTCTGACAAGCGCAACTGGGCTGCAGTCCGTACCTTCGAGGTGAACCCAACTACCCCAGAGCGTTTGAGCTTCCCTGTTGAGGCAGGCAATCTGCAGGCAGCGATGTATGGTTTCGATGAGAACCCTTGCACCTCATTTATCAACGAGGGTACCCTTACCATGGGTGTAGAAAAGAATGTAAAGGGTTACACCCTGCTGTTGAAGTTGGCTCCAGGCAAATCATTGGTTTGTCGCCAGCTGAATGCCAAGGGCAAGGTATTGGCAACCACCAACATCGATCAGTCATTCTGCAAGATAGAATTGGTGAAGAAGGCTGCCAAGCTTCAGCTGGATGGTTCTGCCGAAATCTTCGAGATTATTCCTGAAAAGTAAAGGACAGAACTTTTGCAAGTGGGGAAGTCCGCTAGGTGTCTCGCCGGGTTTATAATTCTGCCGGGACGCCTAGCGGGCTTGTACTCTTGGAGACGCCATACGCCCTGAAAGGGCAGAAGCTCCTAGCCCAGGGCAACACCCTGGGTTAAATATGCAACCAACAAGTCGCCCTGAAAGGGCAAAAGCTTTAAAATAGATGCTTTTGTCCTTTCAGGGCGCTTGTTTTATATGTTCTCTAGTTAAAGAAATGTAAAAAGCAAACGAATATGTGGATTTTCGAATAAAAAGTGATAATTTTGTACTCCGAAACTGGAAAGGTGCTCGAGTGGCTGAAGAGGCACGCCTGGAAAGCGTGTATTCCCCTAAAGGGAATCGGGGGTTCGAATCCCCCTCTTTCCGCTTTTTTATATATATAATAAGGTATATATGATTATGAAGAAAAATACAGCTATTGCGCGTTTCGCAATATTCATTTTCACAGTAATGTGTTCTTTGCCTGTCATGGCACAAGACGAGAATATCGGATTTCATCAAGCTCTTAAGACGAAGTTCATAGAGGGTAATGCCGGCTTTATGTCGCTCGTTGCCATCGCTCTTATTGTGGGTCTGGCTTTCTGTATTGAGCGCATCATCTATCTCAGCCTTTCTGAAATCAATGCCAAGAAGCTGATGCAAGATATCGACCAGAAGGTAGAGGCTGGGGATGTGGAAGGTGCCAAGGAACTTTGCCGCAATACCCGTGGACCTGTAGCTTCTATCTGCTATCAGGGCTTGATGCATATAGATGAGCATCTCGATGATATCGAGCGCTCGGTAAGTGGATATGGTACCGTGCAGGCTGCCAACCTGGAAAAAGGATGTTCCTGGATCAAGCTCTTCATCGCCATGGCTCCTTCGCTCGGATTCTTGGGAACGGTGATTGGTATGGTGATGGCTTTCGACCAGATTCAGCAGGCGGGAGATATCAGTCCTACCATCGTAGCTTCGGGTATGAAGGTGGCGCTGATTACTACCATCTTCGGTATCATTGTTGCCTTGATTCTGATGGTGTTCTATAACTATATCCTTTCCAAGGTAGAACATCTCACCAGTCAGATGGAAGAATCGGCTGTTACATTGATGGATATCATTGCCAAGAGAAAATAGCTTTATCTTTGAATCTATGGTTAAATTTCAATTTTCAAAATCGAATTCAAAGGCGAAAAACAAGTCTGCCGAACAGATATCTCAGAAGGTTTTCCGTCTGATGATAGGTTTGGCTGTGCTGGTTTTCGGTCTGTTCTATCTGATAGGCTATGATTTGCCTTTCGATGAGAACCCCGACTTCAATGCCCCTCTTTTTACCGATGTGCTCATCTTCCTGATGTGGCTTTTCCTGATAGGAGGAGTAGGCTTGGCTGTCTATTCGATGGTGAAGGATTACCGGAGTAGCAAGTCGGAAACCGTGGTGAATGGTGTGCCGGTGCGTCGTATCTTCCGTATCACCTGGCTTACCTTGCTGGCTGTTCTGATTCTTACCTTCCTCTTGGGAGGTTCCGATCCGATGCTCATCAATGGCGAGAACTACGCCGACTGGTTGTGGCTGAAACTTTCTGATATGTTTGTCATCACCTCGCTGCTGATGTTGCTGGCAGGCATTGGAGCCGTTTGCTTCGGTGCCACCCGATATATCCGAAAGAAGCAGTAACTGCCTGTAATTATCAATCAAAAAAAATAGTTAGTATCATATCATAAAGCAATGCTGATAAGAAGGAATCGTAACGAAACCCCGGGATTGAATACCACCTCAACAGCCGACATCTCGTTTATGCTGCTGATATTCTTCCTTGTAACCACATCCATGGATGTGGATAAGGGATTGTTGCGCCAGCTGCCTTCGCCTGAACCTCAGAAGAAGGAACAGCAGGAATCGGTGGTGGATAAGAACAGTCTGATGGCGATTCATCTTACGGCTGAAGATACGTTGCTGGTGAACAACCAGCCGATGAAGCTGGAAGACCTGAAGCAGGAAACCGTCCGCTTTGTACATCGCCTGGGTAAGAAACATCTGATTTCCATCGAGAGCGACCGTGATGCCAACTACAACCTCTATTTCCAGATGCAGAATGAGTTGATGGAAGCCTATGCGCAACTTCGCAATGAGGCAGCCCAGAAGAAATATCATAGAGACTTTGCGCTTTTGAACAATGATCAGAAGGAGCAGGTGCGTAAGCTCTGTCCTCAGCGCATTACGGAGTCGTATGCCAATGCGATGGCTCATGAAGACAAGAGTGTAGATGCTGATGCGGAAGAGGAACAGGAAACCCAGTCAACCCAGGAGAAAGGAGGCGCCAAATGATGAATTTTCGTAAAAAATCGCATTCGGTTCCGGAATTGAATACGTCATCTTTGCCGGATCTGATTTTCTCGGTACTCTTTTTCTTTATGATCGTTACCCACATGCGACAGGTTACCTTAAAGGTGGAATGCCGTATGCCGGAAGGAAAGAATCTCACACGCCTGACCAAGAAGTCGGCTGTAAGTCATATTTATATAGGAAAGCCAACCAAGGATCTGCAGGGCAAATACGGCTCAGATACCCAGATACAGATGAATGACAAGTTTGCCAGTGCTTCTGATGTGCAGGATTATATCTCAGCCGAGAAGAAGCGGATGTCGCCTGAAGACCAGAAACTGATGACCGTTTCCATCAAGGCAGACCAGGATACCAAGATGGGAGTGATTACCGATGTGAAGCAGGCACTGCGCCAGGCAAAAGCATTGAAAATAAGCTATTCTGCTGTTGAAAAAAGGAAATAATATGCTCTAAAAGGAAAAATAATATTAATTTATTATTTTTTTTATTAGAAAAGTTGCTTTTTTATTAGAAAAATGCTACCTTTGCAGGCAAATAATAATTAATTATGGCAAAACAAGTATTAGATTCATTAGATAGGCATATTCTGAAGCTGATTTCTCAGGATGCCCGAATTCCATTTCTGGAAGTAGCACGTGCTTGTAATGTAAGCGGTGCTGCCATTCATCAGCGTGTTGCTAAACTCACTAACCTTGGCATTATTAAAGGCTCTCAATTTGTTATCGATCCAGAGAAGATTGGTTACGAAACCTGTGCATATATGGGACTGTTCCTCAAGGAACCTGAGAAGTTTGATCAGGTGGTAGAAGAACTCAAGAAGATTCCTGAGGTAGTAGAGTGTCATTATACTACGGGCGGTTTTGATATGTTCATCAAGATTTATGCAGTCAACAACCACCATCTCCTGGAGATTATCCACGATAAGTTGCAGCCATTGGGTCTTTCCAGAAGCGAGACCATCATCTCTTTCAATGCAGCCATCGACCGTCAGCTTTCTCTGAAGGATATTCAGCAGGTATCTGATGAGGAAGATGAGACAACAGAAGAATAAGAATTTATTCAACCGTACTGGTCGAATTTATTTTCTGATATAGGTGAGGAATGAGAACGACAATCCGTTTTCATTCCTCATTTCTTTTTCCGTCACTTCCCAGGCAGAACTGTCGATGGCAGGGAAGAAGGTATCTGCCTGTTCCGGCTCCTTATCTACGAGGGTGAGATAGAGTTTCCGGGCTGCAGGAAGAGCCTGGCGATATATGCTTTCTCCGCCAATGATGAAGATTTCTTCCGGGCTGGCTATTCCTGCATCTTCCTTGGGGGCAGACAAGGTATCGCCTTGTGCAGCCCTGAGTGCTTCTTCCAGGGTAGGATATACTTCGCCCCCATCTATCTCTTTCAGACTTTTAGAGACAATGATGTTACGGCGATGTGGAAGAGCACCGTTAGGGAGAGATTCAAATGTCTTTCTGCCCATCACGATGGTATGCCCCGTGGTAAGTTCACGGAAGCGGACCATATCTGATGGTAAATGATAGAGCAGTCGGTTCTGGTAGCCGATGGCTCTATTGTCTTTAGAGATACAAGCGATGATGCTGAGCATATTCATTCCTGATGTCTGGTTCTTCTTGATGAATTCTTATCTTGTTTCTTGATACTTATTTCTTGCTGATAACACAGGGTTCTTCCGGCACGTGGCTGCTCTTAATTTTCCACTCTTGTGGATAGAGGTTGTTGGCACGGTTGCCGATGTTCTTCTCCCAGCCCAGAGGCATCTGCTGATAGGTAACGAGCACGTAGCCTTTGGGGGTGTCTGCAGGAAGATTCACAGCCTCTTTGCGCAGGTAGCGGATGGCATCCTCGTAGGAGAGTTCTACCTGTGGAAAAACCTCTGTGTTAAGCTCGGTGGAGAGTGCCAGACTCTGGTCGGGAATGATGTCTTTGCCCTTGCTTGTTCCCAGTTTGATGCCGGCATATATCACCTTCAGGTTTCTGGCAGCATCCTCATAGATGGCTTTCCATCGGCTTGGGATGGCATAGAAGTTATCGTCTTCGGCTATCGTTTCATAGTCGGAAGACTTCAGCCAGTCTGTTGGAACCTGCAGACCCTTTCCCTTGTTTCCTCTATTCTTTCCTTTATCCTTGTTCTTGTCTTTTTTCTTCTTTTTATCTTCCTTCTCCATTTCCGGTTCTCCCTCTTTTCTGAGTACAGCGAGGAAGATGCCTTCTCCGCGGGTCTTGCCTGGGAGGAAACGATAGACAGGGATGTCTGTGCCTATGAGATTGCCCGTGATATTCCAAGCTTCATCAATATCGTTGAGTGCGATAGGATCAGCCCCCAGCTCCTCACAAATCCAGGCGATATTCTCTTCGTCTTCGTGGGCATTGAAGGTGCAGGTAGAGTAGATGAGGAGACCGCCTGGTTTCAGGCAGTTCCAGATATCGCTTACGATTTCGCGCTGCAGATGCCAGCAGTTATCCACATTCTGCAGACTCCATTCGCTGATGGCGCCATCATCCTTGCGGAACATACCTTCGCCGGAGCAGGGAACATCAGTGAGGATGACATCAAACTGAAGCTTCGACTTCTTGTAGTCGCCTGGATAGTTGTTGGTGACGATCATGTCGGGATGACCGAACTTCTGGATATTCTCTGCAAGAATCTGCGAGCGGGTGCGCATCGGTTCGTTGCTGAAAAGAAGACTCCCTTCCGGCAGGGCAGCACGTACAGCGGTAGATTTTCCACCTGGAGCCGCACAGAGATCGAGCATCATCACGGGGTCGTGAACGAGTTGTCGGATCACCAGATCCACGAACATGGAAGAAGCCTCCTGCACGTAATACTTTCCGGCATGGAGCCATGGGTCGAAGGTGAAGTTAGGACGGGTGGAGAGATAGCGGCCAGTGGAAGGGCACCATGGAATCGGTTCGCCCGCTGCATCTTCTCCCTCCTTGCATTTGAAAGGATTGAGGCGGATACTGGTAGGTGCTTCTCCCTCGATGATGCCCTGTTTCAGTTGCTGGAACAGTTCATCGCCCATCAACTCTTGGGTATATTGGATGAAATCTTCTGGTAATGTCTTCATATTATGCCTTTATTCTTGATTTTGTTTGCAAAAATAAGAAAAATTTCGTTTCTTTGCAACTAATTTCCCAAGAGATGCGTCTAAGACATAGAAAAAATAATAAATAACAAGGTAAAACTATAAAAATATTGTTAGATATGAAGAAAGCGATATTAACATTGGCGCTCATCATGAGCATCGGAGCTACCCAGGTATCTCTGGCATCTTCTGCTCCAAAACATCGTTATCATCCAACTACCCAACAGGTGGATAAGCAGGCTTCTCCTGCCGCAGCAAAGCAGGAAGATAAGCAGGCTGCTGCCGGGCAGGCATCCGCAGCTCAGGATGATGAGGCGATTGCTGCCTATTCTGATACAACCGCAACGGATACTTCCGACTATGCTGATGTAGATGACAATGACAACCGTGCTTATCATTCCAAGTACAGTCTCGGCAACTATGATGATCCTTTCGATTTCATCGGTTCGGTATTTGGTGGCGGAGCGCTGTCGGTTATCATCATCTTCTGTATCATCTTCGGTCTGCTGTTTGTCTTTGCTCCGCTGATCATCGTGTTCCTGGTTATCAGATATCTGATTCGCCGCCACAACGACCGGATGAAGTTGGCGGAGATGGCGATGGAGAAGGGCATCAATGTTCCGGAAAGCGACCGTCCGATTGACAAACAAAGCGATGAATATCTGGTGAAGCGAGGATTGAGAAATGCCTTCCTGGGAGCAGGCTTGTGCGCCATGTTCGCTTGGTGGGAAGCTGACTTCCTGGCGGGTATCGGAGCCCTGGTCTTCTTCTATGGATTGGGACAGACCCTGATAGGTTCGCTTCCAGCCATCAAGGATTGGTGGAGGAACCGCCATGGCAATCAGGGCACGGGGTATAATGGAACTCCGGTATAAAGAATCAAGGAAAGATAAGTTATTAGTTAATATATAGTGGAAAAGTTATCCGATATTTCTCTCGTCACGAAGGTGGTGATGCTTCATGACCGCAAGTCGTTCGACTTGCTGGTCAAGAAGTATCAATCACCTGTTCGTGGGTTCTTCCTACGGCAGACGCTGGGGGATGCGCAGCTGAGTGACGACTTGGCGCAGGATACCTTTGTGAAGGCTTATACCCATCTGGCAAGTTTCAAGGGTACAGCCAGCTTCTCCACTTGGCTTTATCGTATCGCCTATAATGTGTGGTATGATTATACCCGCAGTCATAAGGAAACACAGGATATTGATACGCCGGCGGTTGCCCGGCAGAATGCTCAGGGAGTGAATACCGGACTGAAGATGGATTTGCTCAATGCCCTACGGATATTGAGCGAGAACGAACGGACATGCATCACGCTGCAGCTGATGGATGGTCTCTCTATAGATAAGATTGCAGAAGTGACGGGAATGGCGCAAGGCACCATCAAGTCGCATCTCTCTCGTGGAAAACAGAAACTTGCAAGTTACTTAAAGCATAATGGTTATGACCGATAAAATGATTGATAATAGAAATGGTATGGAGCTTGAACCGCTGAGCGCCACAGACGATCAGCTCCTTCAGGCTTTCTTTGCTGATAACAGGATGGAGGAGATTCCGGATGATGGATTCTCTGATAGGGTGATGCAGGCATTGCCGGGTCTTGAGCCGGAAAAGACCGTGCTGTCTCTTGAGCAGGAGCAGGCATTGGCTAAGCGTCTTCGATTGGAACATCTGTGGACGGCAGCCTGTGTAGCTGTCGGCGTAGTGGCTGCTGTGGTTTGTCAGGGATGGGAGCAGATACAGGGCTGGCTCTTCTCTATGAAGATAGATTTCCTGCTTACCGGTTCACGTGCCCTTACCCATGTGGCTGATGCTGTCACGCAGACGCAGAATCTCCTGATGATGCTAGCTGGCATCGTAGTCCTCGTGATGGTCTGGGGATATAACGAAGTGGCGGATGCCAGATAAGAAAAAACTCTTTCTGCTAGTAGAAGAATGTTTTATATCCGTTGTCTTCGGATACTTTCTCTTGTCTTGGCTTTGACTTTGGCGGGTTCTGCAGGTTACCTTTATTGTCGAACATCTTGTAGGTGGTACGAAGAACCGTAAACTCGGTGCGGCGGTTCAGCTGGTTGCATATCTCCTGATGCTCCCTGGTCTGCTTGAGGATGAAATCCTGGGTGAGCACATCATCTTCCTTCAGCCAGGGATATTTCTCCGTGAGCTTCCTGCGGATTGTCTTCGGGCGTTCCTTGCCATATCCCACAGGGGTAAGGCGATCTTTTTCAATGCCGTGAGCTATGAGGTAATCCACTACCGACTGGGCGCGGCGCTGAGACAATCGCTTGTTGTACTCGCTGTTGCCTTTGTAATCGCAATGGGCACTCAGTTCGATGGTTACGTGGGAATTCTCTTTCAGCAAGGCTACGAGCTTATCCAGAGCCTGGGTGCTGGCTGGCGTCAGGGTAGCTTTGTCAAAATCATAGAAGATGTTGTCGATGAGTACTGGGGCTGAGATGGAAGCCAACGGGAACTGGAGCACGTACTCCTTGCTCTCCTTTGCCGAATCTATCCGCAACTCCTCCTTGTGGTTGAGAAATCCCTTGCAGGAAGCCATCACAAGATAATCTACCTCAGGATGGATAGGCAGCGTAAACGAACCGTCACTCTTGACCGGCAGTTTTCTGTAGGTGCCATCGTTGCCTACTACCATCACCTGTGCGGCAGGAAGTTCGTAGCCGTCTTTTTCGTAAACCCATCCCTTCATCGTGGTGACAATCTCCGGATTATTGAAAGAATAGATATGGTCGTAGCCGCGGCCATCTTTTCTGTTGGAAGAGAAGAAGCCACGGTTGTGCGGTCCCTCGAAGGTCATTCCGAAATCATCTGCTTCTGAATTGAGGGGATAGCCGGGATGTTCTATCTTATACTGCTGGGTCTTTTCGTCTATTCGGGCAATGTAGATGTCGAGACCGCCCATTCCGATATGGCCGTTACTGCTGAAATAGAGGTCGCCGTTAGGGCGGAAGGTAGGGAACATCTCGTCGCCCGGCGTATTGATGGGGGCACCGAGGTTTTCCACACCTCCCAGACCTGAAGAAGTGATGCGCACACGCCAGATATCGTAACCGCCCATTCCGCCCGGCATATCGGAAACGAAATAGAGCCATTCGCCGTCAGGACTGATGGCAGGGTGGGCGTAGGTGCTCAAGGTATCCTGGGTGATTTCCAGTTTCTGAACCTTTCCCCAGGCAGCATCCGAACGGGAAGAGGTGACGATCTGGGCAAATCGGGGAGAGGCTGGATCGGTGACGCATTGGGTGAGATACATCTCCTTGCCATCGGGAGTGAAGCAGCAGGCTCCCTCATCATAGTCGGTATTCAGACCAGTGGCGATGGCTTCCGGTCTGCTCCATTTTCCCTTGTCGTCTTTTTCTGAATAGAAGATATCGCCAGCCTTGGTGCCGGTGATTCCGCTGAGTTCATCTCCCTGTGCGTCGTTGCGGGTGGAGGTGAAGTAGATCTGTTCGTATTCATCGCCCAGGAGCATCGGTGAATAATCGGCTCTTCGGGAGGTGAAGACATCCATCTTCTTTACCTGATATCTGCTTCCGGCTTTTTTCCAGCCGGGAGTCATCTGGGCAGATCTCAATCCGTTCTGGGCTAGGATATTGTCGGGCATGGAATCCACGAGGATTCTGAATTCCTTTTCTGCCTGCTTGTATTCGCCGTTTTTCAGGAGCAGACGGGCGTAAGCCAGACGGTCATCGAGTGAAGCCTGGTTATAGCGGATGGCATTGCGGTAAGCATTCACAGCCTTGGGGGTAGCATTGATCTTGTTGTAGCAGCGTGCCATCTTCAAGGCAAGCTTTCCCCGGTTTTCACGCTCCTTGGGAGGCGTCTTGGTGTAGGCTTGCTTGAATTGGTCGGCAGCATCATAGTATTCGCCTAAAGAAAGGAACTTTTCTCCCTTCTTCAGGTTCTTGTCAATGCCGCAGCTTATCAGAAGGAGGCAGCAAAAGGCTGTTATGATTTGGTAATATCTAATCTGCTTCATATAATTTAGAAATAGAAAGCCCTAATTATGATAATAACGAAAGGGTTACGCAATTATTATAATTAGGGCTTTATTGTCTGTATATTTTTCCGGAAAATTACATCTGCGAGAATGGCTGGCGATATTGGCAGCCAGATTTCCAGTTGCTGCAACCATAGGCGGTCTTGCCCTTGATGATGACGCCCTTTCCGCAGAGCGGACATGGCTTGCCTACCATTGGGTCGGCTGGAGCTGGCTGAGGGGCTTCATCCTTTTTCTTGGCTGGTGCTTTCTTTGCCGCCGCTTTCTTCTTTTCCGGTTTTTTCTTGAGATCTTCCTCCGTCATGATGGTCACTCTTCGGCTGCTGTTATCCGATAGAACATCGATGACAATCTGGTTGATCTGTTCTTTCAGGCCGTTGATGAATTCGGCAGGGTCGTAGGTTTTGTGCTCGATGTCTCGGAGCTTTTTCTCCCAGATACCGGTCAGCTCACAACTTTTCAGGAGTTCCTCGTGGATGGTGTCGATGAGTTCGATACCTGTTGGAGTTGCCATCAGGTTCTTGCGCTGGCGGCGGATGTAGTGGCGCTTGAAGAGGGTTTCGATGATGCCGGCACGGGATGATGGACGGCCGATGCCGTTCTCCTTCAATGCCGCACGAAGTTCCTCATCTTCCACGAATTTACCCGCTGTCTCCATCGCACGGAGCAGGGTTGCCTCGGTGTAATACTTCGGTGGAGTGGTCCATTTCTCCGTCAGGGTAGGCTGATGATCTCCCGATTCGCCTTTTACGAAAGAAGGGAGAGTTCTTTCTTCTACCACTTCCTTCTTGGCACCGTTTCCGTTTCCATCGCCTGCATTTCCGCCATCGTTTCCGTTGGCGTTATCAGTATCGTCGTCATCGGCATTCTTCGCATCCTTGGCATAAACCACTCGCCAGCCTGGTTCCAGAATCTCCTTACCGCTCACCTTGAACTCTATCTTTTCCGGTTTTGGACCGTCTTCGTTGATTACCTCGCCCAATACGGTGGTGGTAGAGAATTTACAGTCCGGATAGAACACGCTGATGAAGCGCTTGGCGATGAGATCATACACGTTTGCCTCCATATCGGTGAGTCCGGTTGGCGGAACACCGGTTGGGATGATGGCGTGGTGGTCGGTTACCTTGCTGTTATCGAAAACCTTCTTGCTCTTAGGCAACTTCTTGCCGGTGGCTGCGAGCTGCTGGATGAGCGGCAGGTATTTCTGCTGACTGGCTATCTTTGCCTGGCTCACACCATTCAGAATCTGCGGACATTTCGGATAGATATCGTCTGTGAGAAACTGGGTATCTACACGAGGATACGTGGTATATTTCTTCTCGTAGAGACTCTGGATAAGCTTCAGCGTAATATCGGCAGAGTAAGCAAACTTCTTGTTGCAATCCACCTGCAGTGAGGTGAGGTCGTAGAGATGAGGTGGCGCCTCGTTTCCCTTCTTCTTGCTTACGTCGGTAACGGTGAAGGGTTTGCCGGCGATGGTACTGAAAGCCTTCTCGCCTTCCTCCTTGCTGGTAAACTTGCCGCTGGTTGCCGTAAACTGGGTGTCGCGATAGATGGTGGCGAGTACCCAGTAAGGTTCGGAAACGAAGTTGTCGATTTCCTTCTGGCGGTTTACGATGAGGGCAAGGGTAGGGGTCTGCACTCTACCGATGCTGAGCACCTGTCGGTTCTGACCATATTTCAATGTATAAAGTCGGGTGGCGTTCATGCCGAGAATCCAGTCGCCGATGGCACGTGAAAGTCCGGCAAGATAGAGCGACTGATATTCCCCCTGGTCTTTCAGTTCCTGGAAGCCCTGCTTGATGGCTTCATCGGTCATGGATGAAATCCACAGTCTCTTAACGGGGCATTTTGCCTGCGCCTTCTGCATCACCCATCTCTGGATGAGCTCTCCTTCCTGTCCGGCGTCACCGCAGTTGATGATGCTGTCGGCAGCCTGCATCAGTTTTTCGATGGTGGCAAACTGTTTCTTGATGCCTTCATCGTTGATGAGCTTGATGCCGAAGCGCTGTGGAATCATCGGCAATGCCGAAAGGCTCCAATGTTTCCACATCGGAGTATAATCATCCGGTTCTTTCAGCTCACAAAGGTGGCCGAAGGTCCATGTTACTTGGTAACCATTACCTTCCATATAACCGTCGCGCGCCGTGGTAGCTCCGATGATTCGGGCAATGTCCTTAGCCACGCTAGGTTTCTCTGCTATACAAACTATCATTCTTTATTCTAATTTCTGTTTGCAAAGGTACAATAAAATAATGAGATAGCCATCATTTCTGCTTCTTTTTCTCATGGCGGGGAATAAAATATTCCACAAAAAAGGTCGCCCTGAAAGAGCAAAAGCTTCTTGCATTCAAAGCTTTTGCCCTTTCAGGGCGACCTTGCTGATTGTTATCTAACCCAGGGCGCTGCCCTGGGCTAGGAGCTTCTGCCCTTTCAGGGCGTGTTCATATAAATCTGCGTGCGATTACTCGTACTCCTGCCAGCTCTTGATCTGAAGCTGGTCCTGGCTCAATGTGCAGAATGCCTCGATGAAGGCGGAAGCCAGACGGGCATTGGTGATCAGAGGAATGTTGTGGTCGATGGCGCCACGACGGATTCTGTAACCATTGGTCAACTCACGCTTGGTGTGATTCTTAGGAATGTTGACGATGAGGTCGAACTTGTGGTCGGCAATCATCTGCATCACGTTAGGGATATCCTTGTGGTCCTCATCAGGCCATCCTACGGCTGTAGCCTTCACGTTGTTCTCGTTCAGGAACTTCGCTGTGCCGGCTGTAGCATAGATGGTGTAACCATTCTTCACCAAAGCCTGGGCTGCATCGAGCAGAGAAGCCTTCTCCTTGGCACCACCGCTTGAAAGCATGATGCCCTTGTCCTTTGAAGGAATCTTGTAGCCGGTGGCAATCAATGAGTTGAGCAATGCCTCCTCGAAAGTATCACCCATACAGCCTACCTCGCCGGTAGAACTCATATCTACACCCAAAACAGGGTCGGCGTTCTGCAAGCGGGCGAATGAAAACTGTGAAGCCTTTACACCCATTCGGTCGATATCGAAGGCTGACTTATCCGGCTTCTGATATGGAGCATCGAGCATGATGCGGGTAGCAGTCTCGATGAAGTTGCGCTTCAACACCTTGCTCACGAATGGGAACGAACGGGATGCACGGAGATTACACTCGATCACCTTCACATCGCGACCCTTAGCCAAGTACTGGATATTGAAAGGACCAGAGATGTTGAGCTCCTTGGCAATGGCACGTGAAATCTTCTTGATCTGACGGGCTGTAGCGAAGGAAATCTGCTGAGCAGGGAAGGTCATGGTTGCGTCACCAGAGTGAACACCCGCATACTCTACGTGCTCTGAAATACCATACTCTACAATCTCACCGTTCTGAGCCACACCGTCAAACTCAATCTCGTTGGTCTCGGTCATAAACTGAGAGATAACCACTGGGTACTCCTTAGAAACCTCAGAAGCTGCCTCCAGGAAGCGACGCAACTCGTCATCGTTGTGGCAAACGTTCATGGCTGCACCGGAAAGAACGTAAGATGGACGAACGAGCACAGGATAGCCTACCTCGTCGATGAACTTCTGAACATCCTCCATAGAGGTGAGGGCGCTCCACTTAGGCTGGTCGATACCGAGTTTATCGAGCATGGCAGAGAACTTACCGCGGTTCTCGGCACGGTCGATGTTGACAGGAGATGTACCCAAGATTGGCACAGACTGGCGATGGAGCTTCATAGCCAGGTTGTTTGGAATCTGACCACCTACAGAAACAATCACACCACGTGGTGACTCCAGGTCGATGACATCAAGTACACGCTCGAATGAAAGCTCATCGAAGTAGAGACGGTCGCACATATCGTAGTCGGTAGATACGGTCTCCGGGTTGTAGTTGATCATGATTGACTTGTAACCCAACTTGCGGGCTGTGTTGATGGCGTTTACTGAACACCAGTCGAACTCTACAGAAGAACCGATGCGGTAAGCACCTGAACCGAGAACGATGACAGACTTCTCGTTCTTGTAGTAGTTGATGTCGTAACCCTCTACGGCGTAAGTCATGTAGAGATAGTTGGTAAGGTCAGGATGCTCGCTTGCCACAGTAGGGATGCGCTTTACGGCAGGAAGAATGTTCAGCTTCTTGCGCTGGGCACGAACTGCCAGCACCTCCTTTTCCATATTGGTGTTCTGAGTCTTCAATACGAAGCGGCCAATCTGGAAGTCAGAGAAGCCCAATACCTTAGCCTCGCGCAATACCTCGGCAGGAATCTCCTCCAAAGTATTATATTCAGAAAGCTTGTGCTTGTAATCTACGATATTCTTCATGCGCTCGATGAACCAAGGGTCAATCTTGGTCAGTTCCTCGATGCGCTCGATGGTGTAACCTTCCTCCAAAGCCTGGGCGATGGCGAAGATACGGAGGTCGGTAGGATTGGAAAGCTCCTCATCCAGGTTATCGAACTTGGTGTGGTCGTTGCCTACGAAACCGTGCATTCCCTGACCAATCATACGGAGACCCTTCTGGAGCATCTCCTCGAATGAGCGGCCGATAGACATGATTTCGCCTACAGACTTCATGGAAGAACCAATCTTGCGGCTTACACCGGCAAACTTGGTAAGGTCCCAACGAGGAATCTTGCAGATCATATAGTCGAGTGATGGAGCCACATAAGCTGAGTTAGAAGTACCCATCTCGCCAATCTGGTCGAGTGTATAACCGAGGGCAATCTTGGCTGCAACGAAGGCGAGCGGATAACCTGTAGCCTTAGATGCGAGGGCAGAAGAACGGCTCAAGCGAGCATTGATCTCGATGATACGGTAGTCGTTGGTCTCAGCATTGAAAGCATACTGGATGTTGCACTCACCCACGATGTTGAGGTGACGGACACACTTCACGGCGATGTCCTGCAACATCTTCACCTGCTCGTCGGTAAGAGAACAGGTAGGAGCTACCACGATAGACTCACCGGTGTGAATACCTAGTGGGTCGAAGTTTTCCATAGAGGCAACGGTGAAGCAGCGGTCGTTCGCATCACGGATGCACTCAAACTCAATCTCCTTCCATCCCTTCAGGCTCTCCTCAACGAGTACCTGAGGTGCAAAAGTGAAGGCAGATTCAGCAATCTCCTTGAACTCCTCTTCGGTCTTGCAGACACCAGAACCGAGACCACCCAGCGCATAGGCAGAACGGATCATGATAGGGTAGCCGATGTTGCGTGCCGCAGCCACAGCCTCCTCCATGTTCTCGCAAGCGTGGCTTACTGGAACCTTGAGGTCAACCTTGTTAAGCTCCTTCACGAAGAGGTCGCGGTCTTCAGTGTTCATGATAGCCTCTACCGAGGTACCCAATACATCCACACCATACTCCTTGAGCACGCCGCTGAGGTAAAGTTCTGTACCCACGTTCAAACCAGTCTGACCACCCCAAGCCAGCATAATGCCGTCTGGGCGCTCCTTCTTGATAATTTCAGTTACAAAAAAAGGTGTCACCGGCAAGAAATAAACCTTGTCAGCAATACCTTCACTTGTCTGAATTGTAGCAACGTTTGGATTAATGAGGACGGAACTAATACCCTCCTCGCGCAAAGCCTTGAGAGCCTGCGAACCGGAATAGTCAAACTCACCTGCCTGGCCGATCTTCAAAGCACCGGAACCCAGAACGAGGACTTTCTTAAGCTGTTTCTTCATCATGTTATTTAACTATAAGTTTATTCTTAATAATAAAAAGTCTCTTCTGAAAATGTCTTGTTTAGTATCTATTTAGTTTCTTAGTCAGATTACTACGGAAGATACACTATTTCGGGCAGCAAAGATACGCTAAATATCTGAATCATCCAAATTTTCTGCCATTCTTTACAGTTAAATAACATCAATTATTTAAAAATCCTTTCGGGATTGTCTCATTTCTGCTATTTTTTTGTTACTTTTGCAGCGCCTACAGAAAATGTAGCAGAAAGTTTCGATAATAATAAAACAATAGATAACAAGAGTATTATAAAACAATGAAAGTCGGATTATTCGTCCCTTGTTATGTGGATGCTTTATACCCTGAAGCGGGTGTGGCTACATACAAGTTACTAAAGCACTACGGACTGGATGTCGGTTATCCCGAAAAGCAGACTTGCTGTGGTCAGCCGATGGCTAACGCGGGTTTTCAGGACAAGTCGGAGAAGGTCATAGAGACATTTGATGAGCTGTTCAAGGATTACGATTACATCGTAGCTCCTTCAGCTTCATGTGCCGCTTATGTTAAGGTGTATTACCCTAAGATTCTGGAGGGTAAGCACGAGTGTATTTCATCCAAGAAGATCATGGATGTTGTGGAGTTCCTTCACGATGTGCTGAAGGTGGATCATGTGCCGGGCAAATTCCCACACGTGGTGAGTGTGCACAACAGTTGCCATGGTGTGCGAGAACTGGGCTTGTCATCGCCATCTGAACGACACATCAAGCCATTCAACAAGATTATCGACCTGTTGAATATGGTGGAAGGCATTACCATCCACGAGCCGGAACGCAAGGATGAGTGCTGCGGATTCGGCGGTATGTTCTCTATCGAGGAGCCTGCCGTTTCTACCCGTATGGGAGAGGATAAGATCAAGCGCCACATGGCTACGGGTGCCGAATATGTCACCGGACCGGATTCATCCTGTCTGATGCACATGGCGGGTATTGCCAAGAAGGAGAAGATGCCGATCAAGTTTATCCATGTTGTTCAAATTTTAGCTGCAGGACTATGAGTACAGAACATTCCAAGAGAGCTGCGAAGTTTACGCAGAACGTAGAGAAGACCACCTGGCACGACGCTACCTTCTGGTCTGTTCGTCAGAAGAGAGATAAGATGGCGCAGGAACTTCCTGAGTGGGAAGACTTGCGCGAGCATGCGTCTGAAATCAAGATGCATACCATTACCCATCTTGCCGATTACCTCGATATGTTTTCCAAGAACCTGGAGAGCCGTGGGGTGAAGGTGCACTGGGCAAAGGATGCACAGGAGTTCAACGAGATTGTGCTCGGTATCCTGAAGGATCATAACGTGAAGAAGATGGTGAAGTCGAAGTCGATGCTCACCGAGGAGTGCGAGATGAATCCTTATCTGGAGCAGCACGGAATCGATGTGGTAGAGACCGACCTGGGTGAGCGCATCATCCAGCTCCTGCACCAGAAGCCAAGCCACATCGTGATGCCTGCCATCCACCTGAAGCGTGAGGAAGTGGGACAGATGTTCGAGGAGAAGGGAATCTCCAAGGAAATCGGTAACTATGATCCTACTTATCTGACCCGCTGCGCCCGCCATCATCTCCGCGACCAGTTTATGGAAGCAGGAGCAGGTATGACCGGCTGCAACTTCGGCGTGGCTGCCACAGGCGATTGCGTGGTCTGCACCAACGAGGGTAATGCGGATATGACCACTTCCATGCCTAAGCTCCACATCGTGGCGATGGGTATCGAGAAGTTGGTTCCTGACTATAAGTCACTGGCTGTATTCCAGCGTCTGCTCTGCCGCTGCGGAACCGGTCAGCCTACTACCGCCTTTACCTCTCATTTCCGCCAGGCTCGTCCGGGTGCTGAGATGCATGTGGTTCTGGTGGATAATGGCAGAAGCGATATTCTCGCCGACAAGGACCACTGGCAGACCTTGAAGTGCATGCGCTGCGGAGCCTGCATGAACACCTGTCCGGTTTATCGCCGTTCAGGCGGATACAGCTACACCTATTTCATTCCGGGTCCTATCGGTGTGAATCTGGGAATGCTGAAGAATCCTCAGAAGTACAGCGACAATGTTTCAGCCTGCACCTTGTGCTTGTCTTGCGACAATGTCTGCCCTTCCAAGGTGGGTCCTGGTTCGCAGATTTACGCTTGGCGCCAGAGTCTGGAGAGATTGGGCAAGGCTAATCCTGTGAAGAAGGCGATGTCGAATGGCATGAAATATCTCTTCGATCGTCCTGCGCTCTACACCACAGCCTTGAAGTTTGCGCCACTTGTCAATCTGATTCCTGAGTGCTGCACGCACTTCAGCAACTGGAATGCGTGGGGGATCGGTCACACCATGCCTGAGTTTGCGAAGAAGAGCTTCCATCAGCTTTGGAAAGAAGGAAAGGTGAAGTAGTGGCTAATCATAAAGTTCAAAGTTCAAATTTCAAAGTTCAATGAATAAAGAAGATTTCCTGAACAAGTTGCGTAAGAATACGCACGTTCAATTCGATATGCCTGCCGTAGATGTCAAGGGAATCCAGTATGAGGATACCTTGAAGCAGTTTATTGAAATGACTGAGTCTGTGGGTGGACACGTGATAGAGGCTGAGGCGGGCGAGAGCCTGGATGAGCTGGTGAAGAAGGCTTATCCGGAGGCGAAGGTCTTTGCTTCCAACCTGCCTGAGATTACCATCGCGCAGAAGAATCCTGATACCGTGGCTGAAGCCAACGACCTGAATGGTACCGATGTGGGTATTGTACGTGGAGAAGTGGGTGTTGCCGAGAATGGCTGCGTCTGGATTCCTCAGACCATGAAGGAGAAGGCGGTGCTTTTCATCTCCGAATATCTCGTGATTTTCCTTCAGAAAGATAAGGTAGTTAACAATATGCACGAGGCTTATGCCCGTATCGAGATGGATCCGAAGTATAATTTCGGTATTTTCATCAGCGGTCCTTCCAAGACTGCCGATATCGAGCAGGCTCTGGTAATGGGTGCGCAAGCTGCCCGTGGTGTGACAGTTATACTCTTATAAAAAGGTATAATAGCTGGCAAGTATGCAAAAAACGGCTGTTAACTGTTAACCTGTTAACTCCTATAACATAAATCCCGAAGTTCCGCCTTTGTGAACCTCGGGATTTATTTTTCTAAAATTATAATATCCATTCATAGGTGTCGTAAACCACGCCTCTTCCTCCGTAACCTTCCTTGTGGGC
>ERZ1023822.11-NODE-11-length-103889-cov-15.033920_pt1 | contig 103889 bp, 147 predicted proteins | sample MGYA00380379_ERZ1023822 | MGnify/ENA primary metagenome ERZ1023822 (study PRJEB33179, sample SAMN07448988) | human gut metagenome | biome: Human-gut; feature: Human associated habitat; material: Faeces | host: Homo sapiens | place: India: Bhopal | collected... | reverse complement strand
CGTATGATGTGTATAAGAGAGAGATGTACAATATGCTTCAATTAAGCATTTCTATTATCTCTTAACTTCTGGATTTGTTGTGCTATCTAATTATTCGTTAAAGGAGTTTTACCTGGCAACGCAGATTTTTTTCTAGCTATATCGTCTAATAGTGTAAATATATCATAAAAGTTTTCTGGGTCTGTTTTATATAATGTGTTATACCAATATATTGCCGCTTTATTTAACTTATCGTCATTTTCTAACAAATCCTAGCTAATGTTGTTATGTGATAAGTAATAAGATTTTACAGTTTCGAGTAAATTCGTATTATAAGTATCCATATCGACACCTATAGCTCTTAATTTGTTAGCAAGCTCATTAGAAAGGTCAACATTTGTTTTTCTGTAGTTATCATGATACTTGCCTAACGCTCTAAGTGTAGAGAAGTATATTTTATTACCATCTCTTATGGCTAAAGATACTGTGAACACATCTCTTTCGTCACCAATATTTCCTTCCTAGTATTTCTGCATCTACGATACAACATAGAACTTATCAGCTTTTTCAAACCATCCTTTCTATGTAAGTTTCTATGCAAGCTCTGCGCCAGTACCAATAGTACATCCTTCTGGTAACTTAACATCCTTTCCATTAACCTTTATCTTCATAGGTTCTTCTGCATCAGGTCTATAGAAGAATGTATGATCAGCATATCTTCTTTCTATGTCCTCAGACTCCTATACAGCCCATGGCTTAGGTTTTCTATCGTCATATGCTCCAGATGTATCAGTTGGCTCAGTTGGATTATCCATATCGCTAAGAGTATCAGATTCACTCTATATGTCTACATCCAACTTTTCTGGAAGATCTTCTATATTTAGAGTTCCGTTGTCATCGTACTTCTTAGGTAATACTTCTGGTTCTTCGTGCTCTAAAGGGCTTTCTTTTAGTGTATCTTCAACATCCATATCACTAGGATTCAAAACCTGCGCAGTCTTACCTTCTTTCTAAGGAACCTGATCTATATCGTTGTTACTATCCTCTGGGTTATCGTCAGGAAAGTCCTGATCATCCTGAGTCTATTCAACACTAAGACCAGTATCGGCAATATTCTTATCTGGAGTCAAATCCGGAGATTCATTATTATCTTCATCTTCTGGCTCTTCATCTTCTTGTACCTACTACTGTTCTGTCTATTTTTCTGTATTATCCTAAACACCAGTATCTGTGCTATTTTGCTAAGCTTCTTGAGACTTCTCTGGTTTTACGGTTACCGTTCCATCTCCATTAATTGTTACATTATCTGGTACCGATGGTAATTCTTCATCATTATCATCATCTTTCTCATCTGTAAAATCAGTAGAATCTGATTGCTATTCCTCTTTGGCTTTCTGTTTCTATTGCTTTTCTCTAAGCTTCTACTGCTGTTTATCTTCAGCAGGACTCATACCTAAGGCGTCTTCGAGATTTCTTTCATTTTCTGTAGAACCTTGCTGAGAATTATCCATAGCTGCATCAAGCTCAGATGTACCAAGCACAGATTTGTCCTAAGGCATTGGCTAAACGTTCATATCTTCAGCCTCTTTCTCAACATCTGGACTCTTAGGCTCGCCGGCAAGATCTTTAATTCTCTGAGTTACTTCTTCATCAGCGGTACCATCTTCAGCTTGCTAAACATCATCTGGCGTAAGTGGTCTCTCTTGATTCCATTCTCTACGAGCTATACGCATACGATTCTTTTTGTCAGCAAGAACCGAACTAATAAGATCTCTAGCTGCCTCTCTTTCCATATCAGTAAGACGAGCAATGTCATCCATGCTCATATTGGATATATCGTCATTACCTTCGATCTTGTCTCTTAGCTCTGAGTATTTCTTAGATAACTCTTTTATAGCTCTTCTTTTCTTGTTCTGCTCATTCAAGTATGCAGCTCTGATCTACGCTTCAGTTGGAGCTTGTTTGCCTTGTTCTTGATACAAACCCTATATCTTTTTAGTGAACTCAGACTTTTGTTCATCTGACAATTCGCTCCAGTTCTGTTCTCTTCTAGAAAAATATACCGATCTAGGATCAACCTATCCAGTAGTAAATGCTACAGACATAGGTTTTAGCACGTTAAATAAGGCGTCATTTATGAGAAACGCCTAATAAGCCTTGTCTATTTCATCCTGGTTATCAAAGTCCTAGTAATCTTTAAAGATTGAGTCATATGTTATCTTTTTATGCCATTTCTTCTTGTCGCTTATAGAGGCATTTAACAAATCAACCTTTTCATTGTATGCTAATATCTCTTTAGAATTCTATACCTTATCCTTTCTGTTCTATATAAGCTTGTCAAGGTAATCAATCATACCGGTCAGCTTATCAGTATTGATATCTGTTCCTGTTTCATTAGATATTAACTAAAGTCTTCTTTTTTGATCCTTTAAATCTTTAGCCAACTTCTAAGCTGCCTTATACTCTCTATAGCTGAATATTGATTCAAGTCTAGACTACGTGTATTCCTTTTCTGAATCAACCTTGAACTCATCGCGTTCATTCATTGCATTTTCGATAGCCTTGTCCAAAGGTGTTCTTTGTGCATCATCTTCATAATAAGCTTCGTTCTTATCGATCCACTCTTGACCAGCTTTCTTTCCTTCTTCAGAGTTCTTGAATTGATTTCTTCTAGCGTTTATAGATTCATTAAACTTCTGATAGTCCTGCTTTATTTTATTGATGATATTAAACAGTGCCGGATTATTCTCCTGTGTAGCGTTCTCGTAATCCTGTACAGTCTTATTTATTATAGAATCAATGTTGTTTCTAACTTTCTCGGAATCCTTTGCTGCATTATTAGAGTCTATCATGACTCTAGTTGCTGCTTGTACGAGCTGTTTATGATCCTCGCTATTTCTAGAAATGTTTAGATCTTTCATAGACTGTTCGAGGTTTTTGTTATTATATGAAAACCACGCAGCATTAAGAAGCTCTTTGTCATTCTCTATATAACTATCTGAGCCGTCTTGCAACAAAGAACCCTTATACTTTTTCATATCATCAAGAGCTGTCTATAGTCTATCTTTATTTACGCCAGCTCTACTAAATGCGTCAAAGAATATTCCTACATGATCATTATCTTGTGCAAGTTGATAGTTATTAGCAGCTATGCTACGAATAACGTTATCATTTCTAAGCTATGCTACAGTATTTCTCAAACTATACTTATCGCTTGAACTAAAAGGGCTAGTACTACCTTCTTTGTATGGAGTTAATAGGTTTTTAACATTATGAGGAATTCTGAAAAGTAATCCTGTCATAGCTCCTATTTCCATAGATCTTCTTAACTCGGCATCTCCATTATCTGGGTCTCCAGATGATATTCCAAGATAAGCTGCTGCAGCATCTGCGTTTAAGAACTGATTATCAAATACACTTGGCAAATAAAAAGAAGACTCACCTGTTGAGTAATCATCATATTCTCCTCTTCCAAACCTAGATGTAAGTAACTACTGTCTACCTTCTTCAAGAGCTTCGGATGTAGCAAGAGGGAATGCTCTTTCAAATTTCTTTGCAAGATATTTTGAACCATGAACAAATTTGAGTCTATCACCTATATTGCTAAATTTGCTCATAGCTACTCTATCTATAGCATTATCTATAACTCCGGTAGCAGCAGCTTTTGTAGCCTTGTCTAGCACCTAATCCTGTATGTACATCTTTGGAGCTCTAGAAAACACGTTGTTAGCGGCCTTAGATATCACTCCTCTAGTATAATCCATAAAAGGTAAAGCTTGCAAATAATCTTCAAACGCCATCGCGTTGTTATCATTTATAAGTTTAGCCAAACCCTTTCTAGAGTCTACCTTAATCTTATCGAAGTTGGCATCACCTGTAGGTATATTGTAAGCTAATGCAAGTTTTACTTTTTCAAGCTAATCAAGATCTTTTGAATCGATTCCTAATCGTTTAGAATGCTAGTCAACGGCATTAAATACCTTATTGAAATCTACGTCTGTTTTATATGAAGAATCCAAAACTCTTTGGGCTAAAGCGTTTATAGCTTCACCATTAGTCTCTGATTGACGCATCTGCTTTGTCCAATACATTCCAGCGGCAGCAGTAGATCCACCTATTACATTTTTAGCTAATTCTACTCTGCTTAATGCATTAGCGACCTACTCTGCATTTTCTGCAGAATTAAAAGCTTTTGCCATATCTTCAGCAGTAAGTACAGCACCTAGTCCAGGAATCTTTCTGGTAAGGAATTTGACAGCTGCTTTTGTAGCTAATGCACCTCCGGCATTAGTTGCTATCATTCCTGCAAAGCTTGCAGCATCACTATATGATGTACCTATCTCTGGTATAGAATAACCCCATTGTGTAGGGTCAATAATAGAACCAATTAAACCGCCTCTATTCTGATTCTAAAGATCTCTGAACTCTGGATTAATCTTCTTAGGATCAAATAGCCAGTTACCATTTTTGTATTGATTTATGGCTGATCTTAATGAAATCTCCTTCTTGCTCTACTCTCTGTCAAGATCAGTTTTTAAGGCATTTATCTTTGTCTACAATAATTGCGATCCATTTTTTGTTGAATATCCTTCAAATAAATTATCGTAATTACTAGTACCACTCTTTATGGCACGTTTAATAAATGTTCCATTTTTATCACCACCAATTGCCTAAGGCAGAACCTTGCCTATAGCATTCTATGTAGTAAGTGCTATATTCTCAAGGCCTTCAGATAATGTACCAGCTGTGTATTTTAATGCATTATTTATAGTACCAAGAATACCATTGGTATTAAACTACTGATGAGTGACTAATGTATTATCTTTAAGAGCAGCCAAATAATCGCTAGCCCCAGCTTTGTTTGTATCGTAGAACAAATCCAAAAATACATCATCATTCTTATGCTGCTTAAAGAAGTCCTGGTATTTCTTAACTTGGTCATCTACCTTTATAATAGCATCCTGTAATTGTCTAGTCTATTCCTTTGAGGCGTATCCATGACTCTTAAAGGCTTTGTATTGATTTATGAGATCTTCTCTCTGTTTTAGAAGATTATTGTAGTCCTAAGCTACTTTTAAAGAACTCTATTGAAAAGTAACATTATCAAGTTCTTTTTCTTTAGAGTCTACATAGGCTCCATATCCCTTTTCGAATGTAAGCCTATACATATCCTTGAAAGAGAATTTATCCCATCTCTCTTTCATCTTACTTAAGTCCCAAGAATCTCCTAAAAGGAAATCACCAAGAGAACCACTATTGTCTTCTTCTGTGTCTACAACAGCTTTACCCTGTTTATCCAGCGTAGTATACGCAGGGAATGTCATATTGTTAAAATCACTGACATCTGTATAGGCGCCCATACTCCCCTCAACATAAGGAGCGGCGTAGTCAGCACTTCTTTGTGCTATACTACGCTGTAAATCCTACGCTATCTAAGCTCCTCTACTATACGCCTAGTTGTATGTAAACGTCTTTTTATTTTTATTTGCCATAATATTTTATTAATCTATCATTAATGAAGAATTTTGTGCATCATTAGCCATCTTGAATGCATTACTAGATCCGAATTCCTATTTATTTACATCAGTATTTATATCTCTTATCTTAAATGCTCCATTATTCTAAATTGTTCTAGTCATAGGAACCTAATAATATGTAGCAGATCCAACCTTTTCTTTCTTTGTTACAGGCTTAGATGCTGCATCAAATGCATCAAGACCAAGTTCTGATGCTACTCTTGCTTTATCATTATCAGAAGTAGCTCCAATTGATACACAAAAATCACTAAATTGCTTACCGGTAATTGTAACATGTCCAGCTATATCGAACTGTTTTCGCTTGCCTGGTATCCATCCAGCATTAAGGTCCTCATTTACAAGTGCGCCTCTACCAGCAGATCCACTCTTAAGCCATCTGTCAAACTTACGCATTGTTGTAGCATATCTAAGTCTCTTATTGCCTGTAACATTTATTCTTCTGATCGGAGAATATCTTAAGTTAGAGTCTTTGAGATTTACAGCAAGGTGCTTATTCTGCATTAGTTCAAATTGCTATGGTTTTTCTGTTCCTGCAAACTTATTTAAAAGAACCTTATGTTCAGCAGAGCCACCAGTTGGCTTATACATGTATCCACTATACTGTTTATCTGCAGCCTAAGCAAGCTTTTTAGGATCATTAAATGTTCCAACATTTGTATAGCTGGCATATCCATCTGCATTTAAGAGTCTTCTAGATGGCTAATATTGCCCATATTCATCAATCTGTACAAGTCCATTCTTCATAAGAGAGTTAGGATTAACTTCAGCCTACTTAATGGCATTATTCCACCATGCGGCGTGATCTCTTCCCTGCTTTCTCTATGCTGCAGAAAGCTTTGTATTATTAGCTCTGTTTTGCCAATATTTAGATACTCTCTGCATTGTATCAAATAAGTTTGTCATTACTTGATTATCCTTCTATCTCTATGATGTTCTTTCAGATCTAGTAGACCACTACAATGGAGATTGCTGTCCATTTGCACCAGAACCACTAAGCTGAGCTTTAAGTATTGCGTCATCTTGATCCCATTTATGCTTAAGAGCAGCAAGTCCTTTCTAGAACGCCCTATTCTTAGCAGCCTCATTAGCCTAGAACTGCTAATCGTTAAGATGTATCTAAACTTGATCTGGACGTCTATCAACCTGTGTATACTCTCTGTTGCGGTTAACAATATCAGCTTTAAGTGCATCTATATCACCTCCATACATGTTTAGATAATATCTGCCAAGGTCAGATTTTATCATATCCTTTATATTTGCATCAAGAATCTACTACATCTTCTTTGGAGATTTAGAATATACTTGATACATTCCACCAGCTTGTTTTGTTAACTCTGGATCATATTCCAGCTACATATTGTCAAACAAGTTGCTTGTCCAGTCCTTAAGACTAGAATACTTAGAAGGAGCCTCTCTAGTCCACATTCCGTCTTTAGATGGATCCCATGTTTCAAGGGTCTTGCCTCCAAGTGCAAACTTCTCAAAGTCTGGATCATATGTACCATTACGCATAGCTTCTGCTCTATATCTCTAATAAGTCTTCATTGACTCATTCTAAGCTTTAAGATTAGCTATTTCAGCGTATGGTCTTTCTCTAATAATCTTTGCTATATACGCTCTTCCTTCTGCCGATCTAAGAGGATCTATTCCATTCTAATAAAGGTAATCTAGTCCTTTATTAACGGCTCCTCTTGTAATATCGTAAAACTCTTTATTCACATTAGCATTAGGCCCATATAACTCACCGAATTCCTTAGCGAAATCTTTCTATTCTTGTACAGCCTAATTGTATTGTTCTCTTGCAGCACTGATGTACTATGACATCATATTACTGTCCAGTAGGTCGATTATAGGCACCGCTACTGGTTCGTCATACATTCCTATCATTGTCTCAATCTTAAGCTAGTTATATTATATGGGTTATAATCAAATGTACTTCCAGCCCATGTCGGCAAGAATAATCCATTAGGACCAAATCCGCCAGTATAATCGCTAGAGAAATTAATTCTCTCATACGGTGTACCAAAAGCACCTCTCTAATACTATTCTCTTGACTTTGCCCAATTTCTTGTATACTTTGCAGAATCAGCAACTTTATCCGGATCTATGTACCAATACTTTCCATATGGTGCTTTTAAATTATTTAAAGAATAATCACCATATTTCAAATCAAGTACACCTCTGTTTATTCCTGTGTCCTAATTTGGTACATTAGGTGATCCGGAAAACAACTAATACTTACTAGGTGTCCAACCTGGAGCTATGTTTTTATAATTAATAGAAGGCGATCCAGATACATTGTTTACTTTATTTGTAGATCCACTTGCTGTTGTGCCTTTATTACCATCTGCTCCTATACCATATATTGCTCTTAATGCTGCATTCTTATTATCTATGTCCTACTGATACATATCAAGTATGTCTCCATACTGCTTGTTTTTAATGCGCTGTGATAACCATTTCTGACCAATAAGACCAAGATTAGATAAATGTGTTTCAATACCCTTGGTCTTAGCACCGTGTGCTCTATTGTAAGCCTCCCATCCATATTGGTTAGACTGCTGTAATCTCTATGCGTCGCTATCACCAAGTCTAGCAGCCATCTCAGCATAAGCATTTCTGTATGCGGCATTCTTTTCCTGCACATTCATGAGTGCATCCGCAACGTTTCTCTAATTACCCAAAGCCAAGGCTACTCTATTAGCCTATCTTTGACCACCTGTATAACCTCCAGAATTAGCAAGCTAATAAGCAGCCTACCTATCTTGTGCATATAACTTTTCGAGAATAGGATTAGCTGATACTCTATTACCAGCCATAGTCTGTAAAGCTATTGGTGCATATCTATTGGCTGCGTATATATTTGGCATTATAGGGTTTTCTCTACGCCAATGATTAAGCATCTATGTTTCAAGCAGTGCAGGAAACGCGTATCCTAAATCAAGCATAGAATTAGATACTTTACCCTTGCCTGATTTAGTCCAACTAGAAATTGTCTACTTTGTTTTATCCCATAAGTTTTTACCGTTATCAAACCTATCTTTTCCACAATTATGCTTAATCTAGGCAGCGTAATCTTCGATCTAATGCTATCTTTCTTGTCTATCTGTAATATTCTTCATAGCCTACAAAATAGGAGCTTTAGCGCGATCCAGCTGATTCTTCTAAAGTTCCATCGTCTATTTTGATAAAGAGCTAAGTTCGGATTTCTTTCCAGCTCTTTTCTCAATGTTGTTATACATCTAAAGTTTTGCTGTTAATGGGGCTACTTGATCAGAAAACTTCATACCGTTGCTCCAGTCTACATCATTACCAGCTATAACATTATTATCGTTTACGCTAACAGAGCTAGGCTAATTATCGACTCCAACCTTTCCTTTGGTTACAAGAGTTCCTGTGCCATTAGTATAATCTATAATGGACTCCCCTTTGCCAACTAAACTATTTACAGGACCACTCTAATATCCATTAGGTGTCCATACTTTATTTCCTTTTAACATATCTTGGTTTTATTAAATCTTTTCCTCGGTTGGCGTACAATACATCATCATACGTGTTACCATTATCTAAATAATATTGCTATGTAAGGCCTTCCGTTGCAGCTGATGATTGATTAACCTAGTTAACAAGATTAACCTACTGTTGCGCATTAAATATCTTTCTACGCTATCTTTCTCTAGCCTTTTTACTTCCAAACAAGCCTCCGAATAATCCAGTAATAGCTCCAACTGCTCCTCCTATAAGTGTACCAACACCAGGTACAACAGATCCTATAGCAGCTCCTGCAGCGGCTCCAGATCCAACCATTCCTAATGTTGCGTCTCTATTAGACTTGGATATATCGCTCATTGCTTTTTGCTTATTAATATCATTCTGCGTTTGATAGTTTACGCCGAATGCCTGGTCTGTTCTTTGTCCAGAATAAGCCATAAGCTCATCTGTCCCCTTTACTGCGTCCTGCATGGAATTATATCCTTGTATCATTCCTATTGTGCCATTAACAGCTCCCGTTACAGCACCAGCACTTATTCCGCCTCCTCCAGAACTAAGTGACAACTTTCCAGGAGTTCTCATTCCATTTACTTCTATTCTTGTTGGAACGGATGTTAGCTATTGCTTATATGTATTCATTCCAGTTATATCGCCACCAATACTATTTACACTACTTGATAGGTCTATACCATTATTGAATTTTGGCATATTATTTATCTTCTTTCTCTACTTTAGCTCCATGACTATCTGTATTTTGTTATTATATATTGTATTGCCATAGCTGGATTTGGTTTAATATCTTCTATACTGCAAATCATAACCTTGCCTCTAGCTCTATTGCCAAATAATCCATCAGCCCTAGGTATAGCAAATCTATGATTATTCTCTCTAAGTGTTATCTACTCTTCTAAGTTGGATTCTATCTTCTGAGATTCAGTCTACCATGTATATTTATGATTCTTTGAGAAGTAATCATTATCGTCGCATATTGTATCGTGTAACTATAGGTTTTCGTATGTAACAATCTCTTGATTATCAAACACCTTTGTAACAAGTGGCTATTGAGCAACGACGTATTTAACGTAACTTGAAAGCAGCTGCTGAGTTGTTGATTTAGGTGACTCATCAAGGTAGTCATACTAATATATACATACAGTATCGTTTTTCTTTACAAGATATTCTCCGTTAAAGAACTATATAGCTCCATCGAAAGGTATTGTTAATGTTGATGTAAACTTACCAAGCATTTCGTTGTATACGATCTACATATCATCGCTTAAAACATTGAATACAACTTCATTATACCTATTATTATAGAACACCTTAAAGTTGTCGTCCTTTTTGTACTTGTTCAGTATATTCTGTACTTTACCTTGTTTTGAAAGCTATGTTACACTCTATCCATCAAATAAGCAGATTACATTATTATGGCTATCAAACCAGTATAAACCACCAGTACTACTTGTAACGCAGAATTGCTGTTTATGCATTCCGTAAGTATTACTATAATAGTCGTATCTATCAAGTACTCCTCCTGTTCCGAGCACTATGTTTTGTCCAGAATTATCTGTAGCAACACTGCGATCGTTAACGCTAAGTACACCAAATGATTGCTCCTGGAAAAATGTAAGAACATTCTTAAATGTACATATATCAGTTATAGGACCATACTCCTAATCAACATCTATAAAGTTAGAGCTTCTAAATTTACACCAACTATCTATGATTTCATCATTCTGTTTCAAATCAGAATAATATACTCTTGTGTCTATAGTCTTATTATAGTCTTGTGGATTAAGATCATCGTATACAACAAGTGGAACACTTGTATTATATACGCTATATACAGAATTATAAACATACTCTGGCTCCTTTTGTACGTAAGCTTCTGTTATCTCACATGGTTCAGCCTATATAAAGGATGCATAATTATCTCTTGCATTAGAACTAAATGTCCATCCGTGTTGGAATTTACACCATATATTCGACTCTGTTGGTATAGAGTATGTTATCATATGAGTATTAGGGAAACTCAAATTCTTGTCTCCCTTATATGCTCCGTACACTTTATGCATAGATGTATACTCAAATGTCTCTACATGGCAATCTCCATCAAATACTGTATTCCATTTATTTTTAGATTCGAAGTAATTGCCATCTCCGTAATATATATTTGTAAGTCTATTTGTAAACGAATATCCACCATAAGGAGTTATTTGCTATCTAAGATTAGTTAGATATGTTCCAAGCAGAGTTGGCCTAACTATCGTAGGTAAAAAACCAATTTCTCCGGGCTCTGTCTAAGGATCCTCCTATTTTAGGCTATCGTAATAATTGCCATTCTCTGGATAATAATAAGAAATCGCACCAGCAGTACCCTTTTCTTTATACCAGCAGCTCAACAGTAAACATTTTCCGCCTGTTCCAAAACATGCGTTCTTCTTACCATAATCACCAGTATTATCACCCTAAAATGCGCCACCATAATTACCAAACGCTCCAAATATATTACCATTTGTATCGTTACAAATTCCGCCAGTAATCATATTTGCAAATAGCGCTCCACCAGCAGAAACAGCATAATTAGGATAAGCTTTTGATGACATCTATTCTTCATTATCTTTATTGAAATTTCTTTTGAATGCCTAATCCCATTTTATTTGGTCAACTAACTAAAAATCCTATATATAATTTTTGTTCTAAAGGGTACCAAAATTATCAAACCAATTGTCAAAAGAAGCAGGATTAGCAATAAATTCGTATGGCGGAGTACTCTATTCATATAATTTTATATAAGCAAAAGCTTTCTGTATTATAAACTTACCAGATTTCTCCTTTCTTTCACTAGCAGACTAGTCGTCATCCTTATACATCCTATCAAAATTTAAAATGCAATCTTTTATTAATGCATACGAATACGGCCTATCATTTCCAAGCCCACCAACTGAAGCAATAACGGTAACATGAGGTTTTGTTATATTTATCCCTTTGTTTTTATGTGCCTAAGGATTAACTTCGTAGAAATAGTTGGGATTATACGGTGCATCTAAATAGCATATTGTACTATTTTTTGAAGTACCTATAACATCTATATCATTAACATAGAAGTCTCCTCTTGCGTCACCGTCATCATTTCGTCCAGTAAATAATTCTACAGCGCAGTTAGATATGCATGGTATTACGAATTGAAAATTCTATCTATCATTTTTACCATATAATGATCCGTAATCTGGATTCGGACTACCGTTTATAAAAGAATCATACTAATCGTCACGAAACTTATGATCACCTCTAGCTCCGAACAAAAAAGACTATTTTTGTAAATAATATTTTTTATCTTTTACAAATTGCTTAAATGATTCTGACTGATAACAAACTTCCTTTGAAACAAACTGTAATAATTTGTCATTGTCTATATTTGTCATACATTGTGATTCGATATCCTTTCCGTCCCACCTAAGCTAATCGTGTACGTAGTATCCCTCTATAAACTTATTTGTTGTCAAGAATCCTGTTGGGCAGAACATATGATACTTTGTTATCCAGTAATCGCTACTATTTGATTCATACTGTCTACTATAAGCATTAGACACAGGTGAGCTAAGAACTCCCTGTGATATTGTGGCGATATCAGATTCGTGTCTAGCACATCTAACTATTTGATATCCAGTACAACCTTCTGGTATTTTTTTTACCTTAAACTATATTCCCAGGTTTCTGATAACAAGTTCGTAGCGTTTACCGTTAACAATTGTATTAGATGACATTAACTAAAACCCATCTTCAGTTACATTTGGGGTTCTTATATCAGCAATCCACTTAACTGGAGAAGCCTAGCAATATTTATCATACAAAACAATTCCATAACGATAAATCTCGTTTCGTCTAAGTGACTTTATCAACCATGTGTTTTTATTTATTCCTGGATCAAATTCTGCTTTCTCTATTATAGATGGTTTAAAATCTTTATCGATGTAGAAAATGTTGTTCTGCTATACGTTTTCTTTTTTGGAATAATTATATAACGTTCCTATCTTTCTTGTATTATTTTCTTTTACACAAGAATCTTCTACCTAAGAAGAAATAACAAATCTCCATTCTATATTTTTACCAGATCCTCCGACCCATTGATATTTTGAATCGAACACAAAATTAGCAGAATACAATGAAGCTTCTTTATTTATGTTGTTATAAGTACCATCATAACAATCGTGATCAAATGGAGGAACGGCAACAGAGTCGTCTTCTATATTGTGTTCGTGAGCATCTATTATAAATGAGTTATCACCATTAACATCTGTTACAGTGCTTTTGTTTTCGTAATTGAACCTAAATGCTCTAGCATCCCATTTGTCGAAATCCTTAATAGTCGTCTGTATTGTCTTAGTATTTGCAGCAAACAGAAAACCATCTTTAGAAGCCAATGAATTAGGTATTATTCTAACGCCCTGTAATGAATTTAATTCTTCAACACTGATATTCTCTATTGGATCATTACCAACATCATTTATAATCAGTTCTGTAGAATCTTGTTCATTAAAGTTTAATTTAGCATCGTATATTACAGACACTATTGGCATCTATCCATTTTGCGTATACTGTACTCTAAATACTTTAATGTAATCAAGGTGCCAATAATCTCTAGGAATTTGTATAGATATTTTTACTCCGCAATTTGATTGTGCGCCCTATTTGCCGCCGCACTTTATATATTTGTTATCAAAATCATAATTACCAATTGGTATTTGTTGACATTGTATAGATACTCCTGTATGTATTCCGTATCTATTATATAACTGATAGCAATAACTTACAACACCAAATTCTATCTTTCCTGGTACATATTCTTCAAATACTGGTGGCTTGCAAACAGCTTCTGGATAAGATAGGCATTTATCAAGTTCTTGATATAAAAAATCATTGCTTATATTAAAAACCATTATTGGATGTATCGAATCGGCCAAGTATAGCTTAATATTGTTTTCACTCTCATAATTAAGCTAAATATCGAATGTATCTGGATACTTTTCTCCTTTATTTAATGGCAATAATGGAGCATCTACAACAATACTACTCTTCTATATATCATTGAAGTCCTAATCATGGACCGTTCCGCCTATCGCATTTTTAAAACTATAGACCTTAAGTTTGTTTTCATTTTCATCAATGCAAACAACTACTCCATAATCTCTTATTGAACCAGTAGCAACAACTTTGTTACCCTCACCAGCAAATGATCCAGCTAGTTTTACGCCCTATACAGGCATTAGTGATCCATGCCTATTGTCTCTACCTTCTCCACCTCTATATGACGATATCTTTATATTTCTAGCATCGATATACTAGTTTGTAGCGACAACGGAAAGATCATCATCACTATTCAATCCTCCTGCGAAACTATTAATTTGTGGTTCAGTATTAGTACCCATAGCAATAATCATTAAAGTTTAACTATTTCTTTCCAGTATTATTGAAGAAGTTTTCATCATCATCCCACTCTGGTATAAGTTTAGTCCACTCGTTCTTAATAGTAAGCATCTCACTTTCATTTGGCATCATTGCTTCAGCGTAAGCTTGATTCCTATAGAAATTCCACTGCTGCTATATGTAGAAGTATGTGTTCTAATTATATCTAGCTTTTCCTCCAAGAGATCCTCTAAGGAATTTTGGGAAACTTAACTTCATCATTACATACCAGTATATAGCTTCCTAATATGAAGCTAAGTCTGGAATAAGTGGATAACCCCTTTCGTCTGTAGCTATTGCCTTATATGACAATTTAACAAAACCCTTGTCTTTATTAAAGACTATCCAACCTGGTTTAATCCAGTATGTAGGAACATCTATCTTATGATCCCTAATAGCATCCATCAGAGCAGTACTGCCATTGATGCCAAGAAGCTACGATCTATGTGTAGCCAACATTACTCCTGCAGGCTGTTCTGGATGATAGTGGTGCATATGTTTTGTATTAGCTTTAGACTTAAATGAACTTTCATCTTTTAGTGCCTATACCCAATTTGTTCCATTGTTTGAATAGGCTACAGTTGTCAATGATTCTAAGTCTTCTGGTATCGGAACTTGATGTTCGTGTATTTCAAATATTGGAACGCAATCTTCACCAGACTCCTTCTATACATACTATACAGGTGCACCAATTTTCTCAACAGCTTCAAAGATCCATTCTCGTATATCTGTAATACGTATGTTCTTTTCTTGCATGTTTGAGTCAGCCATAATTTTAGCTATAACTGACTCACATTTTGTATACTTGTATATCATCTATATTTATATAATCTTGTTTATTAAATATAAGTTGAGCAAGGTGCCTTTTGTTTTCCCTAACCATACATAGCTGGTATTTATATCTATCAGAAAACATCCTGGGTATTTTTGACCAATATAATCTATACTTATATCCATTGGAGTGCTCGTTTAAATGATAAACCCTTTTGCCTACTTCTTTAGTTGATTTGTAATCTGTAGACAATGACTAACTAGAGTAGCTCTTTGGTTTATATTTTACTATGCATATAGTGCCTAGCCCATAAGGCATTTTAAATGGCTGTGAGCGCTCTAAAATCTCTTCCTTGACAACTTTATTAAATTCGTCTATAATGCGCTTATATCGCGCGTAATTAAGCTCTACATCGTTCTTTTTAATGTAGTCTCTATATATATCAGCTATTGTGTAGCTTTTCTTATTCTTCCTTATCTTGAGGACCATTTGGTTTAACACTTGCTAATGTTGAGTTATTGCTATCGTCACTAGGCCTCTTAAGCATAAATGCTAATTCGTTGGTCATAATAGCTCTTTTTATATCTGGTATCATCCATCCAGGTATTATTATATCATCTTCACTACCAGCTGTTTGTGTTGGGTCAAATATTCCTGTAACGTATATGTATTTAAAGTTTTCTGAACCATTACCATCAACGTAGATATACTAGTCATCAAACCAGCACATAGGCTCATTATATGTATACCTTCTAAAGTTATGATAGTGCTTTCTAGATTTACTCATAATCTGTATAACGCAACCACTAGCATCGGTAACGTTAACTATGTCATCGCTGCTATCTTCCATTGTATACAGCTTATTTTTTGTTCTCTTTAGTTTACCACAACGACAGCAACAACAGTCCTCCGACACAGAATTTGGATCATCTATAAGTTCAAGTGGTCCAATAGTTGATAACTAACTATCATCTGGATCCTCGTCATCACCAGTCTCAGAATCTTTATCATCTTCCTTCTTAGACAAATAAGCTTTATACTACATTATCCAAGATAAGATCTAATCCCTAGACATGTCCTCACTCTCACTTATGTTATTATTTCGTACAATAAGAAGTATGTCATCTATCAATGTACGAGCTGAGAATGTTTTCATATTGCTTCTATTATTCTTATACTGTCTTCTTTAAGTATATCGTTTGTATTATGTATCTTGTATTTGTATACATCTTTCTTTTTCCAGTCAAATGTTATTAATCTCTTAAAGAAGTTCTTTTTGTTTTTATATTCTCTATGCTTATAAACGTAGAGGTACTAAGTGTTCTATACATCTAACTTGATATTAACACTATCTTTACCGATTGTATAGTATACTTTAGTTAGGTTATTATATTGTAAGCTATCCTTATAAACAGAGTCTTTAAGTATAGTTATAATATCACCCCCTACCCCCTTACTCTTATTAACGTTTATAATCTACTTCTAAGTTGCCGCTACCTAAATTTCTTTGCTTTTTAGCTTTTCTGTCTTACGTACAGAATCCAACTACTACACAAGCTTATCGTTATAATCTTTAAGCTTTTTCATATCTAGCCTTAAAACACCAGAAGCCTACTAGGCACCACTTAAGGCATCCTAATAGGCTTCGATGTTGTTATTAGCCATTTTAAGCTCCTGTGAGAGCCTATTAGCTTTGTTGTGGTAGAATATACCAGACGCTACACAAAAGGCTATTAGAAGCCCACAAATGGCATTAAGCAGCGTTTTGTAGTTGTTCTTTATTTTGCTTAATATCTACTACATCAGCATTGCTTTCATTATTAGTTAAACACTCTTTTAAATATGTTTTTATCTCACCAAACTTACCTTGTATATAAATAGATACTCCATATATACTAGCCGAATAAACTAATGTTTGGGCTACAAACCCTAGTACTCCTGTGGAGATTTCACCCTATTGTAAATACTGCACCCAGGTGAGAACCTAGCCGCTTAAAAACGCGAGACATGCGGTTGAATACTAAATCTTCTCGCGCCATGTTCCTGTTACCTTGTTCATTTTATCTCAATAGTTACCTTTCCGTTAGAACAAGCTTCCTTTATTATTGGATAAAACTTGTTTATAGTAGCTCTTGAGTTAAGGACCTTTCCAACCTATTTGTTTTCACCGAGAATAAGGCACCCTTCTGTGTCAGCGCTTGTATTTCCGGCGTGAACACGTATACCTTCAAATGATGGAACATTCATCAGCTGTGGTGTATACTTCTTGAATCTAGGTGAATATGTCCACTTGATCTCATAAGTTCCGTAAGGAATGGCTGTTTTTCCTTTTATTTTCTATTCTCCGTTGTCAAACTTACCACTCTTATTTGTATCTCTTACAGTATCCTCTAATGTGTCGCAGAAATATGCGTCATCTATATAAAGTTTACCTATAGTGTAAGTTGGGCGTAGAGCTATTCTTTTTAATGTTAATTTCATACTATGTGTACTCCAGTTTCTTTATAGTATTTTGAACTTTCTCCAGAATTCTAAATGTTAGCAGAAGATATTGTTATACCCTAATTTACATCTGCAAACATCTTGTTAACAATACTGCTATTTGCTGCAGGCCATATTATAAATTTAGATGTATGATTATATACATTCTGACCCCATGTTGATACAATCTTTGCGTTATCTGAAGCCATCTTACAATTAGATATATAATATGTACCAGCAAATATTGGACCGTTTAATACGCACAATAAGTTTGTATACAACATCTAGTCTAACGTAATTGATGGGAATCTAGTCATATCAAAACCCTATGTAAGGCTACCATTCTTATAAGAGCAAGCTAAATTTAATCTAGCTTCTCCAGAATAACTGTTATAATCATCTAGACCATAAATTATGCAGTTATTATTAAACGCATTGCTTAATGTAGATGTTGTAGAAGGTATTGAATCATTAAACAACACAAACGAATAATTATATGTTGTATGTGTACTAGTTTTGCTATCCTACAATATAACAGGCTATGCTCCAAATGCATCATTCAAAACAGAATATGTAGTATAGTTTTTAGGATACTAAACATATACATTTATTGTTTCACTTCCAGATGTTGTATGACCTACCAAACGAGGTATAACTACCTGATTGTTGAATACACCGGTCACAATACCATTCCTGTTTGCCTTGAAAATATTTTCAGGTATAATTCCAGCCATTGTATTAGATGTTCCTGATTTAGCAAATGCATAACTATAATCTGTTTTACCACCGTCTCCACTATCTGAAGCATGAGAAGTTGCTGCACAATAAAAGAAATCTGGTGGGATAATCAATTTATCTACACCACCATCAGGTACCTATCCATTGCTGAACATTTGATAACCTCCAAGATTGTATGAAGCCTAATATCCGCCTGTCAAATTCTGTGTATCAGTAAACTCTGTACAGCTACTAATAGAATGTTTTGTATATGTGTACTCTTTAGTTTCAGGATCCTGTGTTCTGGTATAGTATTCCATATATACAGTCTGGTCGCTTGTGTCATTATTCTTTGCACAGTTATCTGGTATTTCTGTAGTCATATCAAACTGCTCTGCACCACTAGATGGACTAACATTATAAAATACATGCGAGAAGCTCCAGATTTTATAATCGTTAGCTCTTCCGTATTTGTACTAGTGTAGAGTTGCTGGTTTGTACTCGTCGCCAACCTTTACGAAGATATGCGCATTAATGTCATCGTATCTCTTTCTAAAGAAATCAAATGGTATCGGTTTTGCCAAAGATGTATTTGCAAAACAATATCTGACATCTTGTATTTTAGGTAGTTTAGCAAAGAAATTGTCATCTAATCTTAAAGCACCATTACCATACTTAGCGCCATCAAACGTATGTCGCATATATTTTGCTTTTGAATTTATTTTAGACGCTCTTCCAAACGTTAAGTCTCCATCAGTTTCCGTTATATTTGTATTGTAGAATAAGTTACTTAAGTCTTCTTTGCCATTATTAATATACAGATCACATATATCTCTATAGTGTTCCAACGAAACATGTGCTTTAAAGTTATAACATCCGTAATCACGTCTATATTCACTTGTTAAAAATCCACCGTAACTTCTTGGAACGAACCTCTCCCAATTAATAAACTCCCATAAATCAACATCATCTGCACTTCTGCTATCTTGTGAGAAACATGTTCTGATTTCATTTATATTTGGTAAGTCATAAAGCAATCCTCCTAGGTTCTAACTATAGCAATTAAGGAAGCTTGCATACAGAGTAACTAGTGATGTCCAACTAGAGTTAAACATTTCACTTAAGTCAACCTTGTATGAATTAGATATGTTAAAATCTGATATACTACGAAGCTTTTTAGGTGACACACCATCAGGATTCCATATATCTTTAGCAGATATAACTTCGGATGTAGGTATATCATTGCCGGTTGTTGGGTCCATTGGAATCTAAAATTCATGGCCATCACCACCATCATCACCGCCCCAATATGTCATCTTCGATATACAGTATTTAAAACAGTCTGTAGCCATTCTTGATGTATGTGCATTAAATATCTAACTATACGAACATCCTGATGGACTACCAAAATTATACAGCTCTTTAAAGTGTACATTCATACCTGTATAAAGAAACATCTAATTGGCATTGGTAACTTTACTTAAAATTGATGGATCTATAGGGCTCTTAAACGCACCGTTTTCTATACACTTCCTGTAGTCGCTCTGTGTAAAGCTAACCCTCGTTCTCATGAACATTTGTGAGACGTTGGTAACATTGTTGTTTTCTGGAATTGCGTGTGCAAAAAAGTTTGCTACAAATTTAATATCAACACCACTGTTTTCAAACGCATTATTCAAAGATGTTGTATTAGGATTTACTGCCAATCCTGTATATCCTCCACTCTTGTTTAAACCTTTATAATTAAAGCATTTGCAGAACGTATATGGCCCAATATATAGAGATGTTGCATCAATCGTCTAAAGACCTGTAACATTCTAGAAACAGCTATTTGCAGCTGTAACATTTGATGGAAGTATGACGTACTTTATATTAGTGCTACCATAGAAACATACAGACTACAGATGTGCTGAGTTACGTAAGTCTACTGTGTTATCAACCGTAGCATTAGTGTTATCTTTAATACAAAGCTAGCTATGTGCACAGTTTGTTACAGATATACTCTTAGGGTAAATCTATACATTAGAATGGTTATCGTATTCTGTAATTGTAACGGTTCTAAGTTTAGGACAATTGTTTATATTTATTGTTTCAAAACCCTGCAGTGTTATTGTCTCAACGGAATTGTCACCAGAAAGATTAAAGCTACTGTCACCCTCTATACAGCTTAAATTAAAGTTTGTAATATTCGTTCTGTTATTAAATGATAATTTCTTATACTTCCCAGATATCTATGACCATTGAAGTGTCTAAAGCTAACTATTATCTACAGAAAAACTTGTAATATTAGGACAGTTCGTTATAGTAATACTTGCTCCAGAGTTTTTGATATTACTAACATTAACCGTTGTTACATTTAAACTATTAGCAGTTAAACCCATTTTTGATCCACTAAGATTAATGGAGCTTAGGTTAGGATAATTATCAGATCCATTAAGTGCTAACGTGGCAGTGTATCCAGGAGATGTCAAATTGATTTCCTTAACACTAGGTGTATTAAAAGAGAAGCTTCCAAATGTATTTGAAGAACCATTTATTGATTCAAGCTTATCGGATCCAATATACAAACCAGTCTAAGCATTTCCTTCTATCCAGTTTATGTTTTCAAGATAAGACCATAACTAAGAACCTCCAACTTTAACACCTTGTACACCGGTTGTTTTAATGTCGATCTATTGATAATTATCTCCACCGATTATATAGTTTGCAATAACTGAGTTAGCCTTAGTAATCTACAAAGGAGAGAACTTAGGACACTTGATCTTAAAACTAGCATTTGCACCAAGCTGAATACCAGCAGAAGAACTTCCAGAAGAGAATATGTCTCTAAGGATAATTACATCTTGATTCATAGGTACAGAGTAGTTTGCGGCATTATAAGTACGATCGTATACAATGTTTTCAACATTTGGATCACTACTTAAATTTAAATCCTTCCACTGTCCGTCACTATCTCTATACTGTATAGGAACACCTATATTTGAGTTAAGATTAAAGTAGGCATCAAGGATATGTAATCTACCATTGAACCAATCTCTTACATAGTTAATTCTAGTTCCGTTAAACTTCTGATAATCAACTGGATTCCACTGACTACCAGAACTATCGAGTGCTAGATATTTGGATCTATAGTTATATGTTACAAGCAGGTTGTTTATAGAACCGAGATTATTAGCGTAGAAATTATCTACAAAATAATCAGCATTTTTTAGAATACCTTCATGAGTCTTGTTGTTTATAACATTGCTTCTCCATTTTGCATACAATTCCTGTGGATAGTTAACTGTATACTGCTCGTCGTCCTTAAATATTAATCTAGCATACTTAGCAACGGCAAACAAATATGAGGAAGGAACATCAAATCCATTTGATCCGAGTGTAGATGGAGAGAAGTCTCTGTATATATTTACGTTATTTGGATAATCAACACCGTCCTGGGTTTTCTTTAACTGACCATCCCAATAGTCTGAGAATGCGAAATAAGAAATTTTACCACCGCTATTGTTAATACCTAAGCATGTATCCATATCATAGAACGCTGTTACCCAAGTTGTACCAGCTGAATTCTTACCAGACCATGTCTTAATATTAAGGTTCTTCATTACACTATCAACGAGACCTAGTACCATACATATTGTATAATACTCTGATAATGACTAGAAGTTTAATTCTGATGGTCTATTGTTGTCCATATCTGGTATACAAAGATTTCTTAAATTATTCTATGTTCCAGCACTAATTGTATTCTTTAATACATATTGCCAACTTGAACCAGAAGACCTTCTTTGATACTGTTTAGTATAATCTGGAACCATATTTAATGATCTACCAGTTTTGTTTCCAGATTTATCAACCTCCTCTGCAGAGTATCCATCTTCATAGGAGCCTCTTCCCTTCTTTAGATAGTCAAATAAATAACCACCTCCAAGCGTTACAGATTCCACGAACTTTTGTATAGATGTCTACAGTTCTGCTTCAGAAAAGTTTGAGCCATGAACAAGGTCTCCAAACATATATGTGTTATCGTTCTCTTTGTCCTGCTAGAATAATATAGTAGGATCGTACTAAGAGAAGTCAAAATAGTTAGAACCTCCCTAAATTTCAGCAACACCAAGACCTTCTCTCAATGCATTGTCGTCGTTGTTTATTTTATAGAACACAAAGTCTTTGCCGCTACCTGTTAATGTAGTCTTGTCACCAAATACTCTAAGATCTTTATAGCCGAGATTAAAATATGCTTCACGACCAAGGTTGAAGTTATATACTCCGAAGTAGTAATAAACGTCATCTTTATCTCCTGTTTCGGGGTCTTCTGTAACAATATGCATAAACAAAAGTATAGGGAATCCCTCAAGACAGTTCTTTATGTACGGTTTGAATACACTATCTTCACTAATGCTGTCACTAAATTTTTCACAAACGGTATTTACAAACTTTCCGCAAGTTGTATTATTTGAGTGAGAGCTATCAACAACATCGGCTTTTAATGTAAATTGAGTTTCTGGTAAAAACGTATCAGGGTTATCTTGATTAAAATTAGGAGAGTACAAGTAAACGTCAGCAGTTTCAGATTGGTCGGTATTTTCTATTGCTAATGTAAAGTTTTTTACTCTATACAATTTTGTAGAAGAACCTTGTAACGATGCTCTAAACTGTGCATTAGTAAATGAATCAGGCATCTTAACTTCTGCTAATGCAGATCTTCCAGAACTCCATTCAATTGATACAGGGAAATTAAGATCGGATCCTTCACCAGTTCCGTCCTCACCGTAGTTTTTCTCAAGCCTCTATATCATTGGTGTTCCAGTACCATTATCTTGGCACGTCATAACAAGAACCGGAGTTGATGTATTTGCAGCAATATCACTAATTGTGGCACCGTCTGTAATGACTCTACCATCTATTCCAACATTAAACTTTTTTAAATATTGTTTCAAAATAAGCTCTTGCTGAAATTCTTCGTTTTGTTCTCGAATTATCTCTGATCTATATTTAAGGTAATACTGGTATACATCGTAATCTCCATTCTCTCCAATACCAGACACAGGCAGATAATCAACATCTATTGTGTTAATGTAAACATTAGCCGGATTTATCTGTAATTGTTTTACAAGTAATGGAGCGTTGAATAAGCTAGAGAATGATGCCTCCATTCGTCCATCAATATATATAGAAGTGTCGTAGTATGAGTCGTTTCCTTCTTTTTTTACAAAGTTTGAGAAAACCTGCAATAGGTGATACTTTGTAAGATCATCTTTATTTGCATCGTTTTGCTTCTATATATAACAATCTACGAACGAGCTACCTCTAGTTGTCGTCTGCTACCCTATCGTCATAATTGGAGAATCTCCTTCGTTGTACAAACTTACAATAGTAGCATTATCAGAGTTTATATGATTAAACTGTAAACCGATAGCTATATGTGTACAAATGTTTCCTGTACCACTAACCTGCGGAGGTTCAATACCTGTTATTCTAATAGCGTTAGAGTTAACTGTCTAAGATATACTTGTGTTAGCTAAATACTGCTTAAAATTATCTGTACAAGTATTGATTCTATAATAGTACTAGTTCCACTACTGCGAATTTTCAAACCAATCAAGCTGATCCTCTGATTCTTTTACATAGAAATAGTATTTAGCACTGTATCCGGAAACATTTATTTCAATTGTGTTTTCTCCAGCTTTTGTAGCAAGAATCTTAAATGAGTTCTATTGACGCTCTGTTACAGTAAGACCGTTTTCGAACATTGATACCCCGTTAATCTTTACGAAAACATTGTAACTTCTGTTGTTGTTTACACCTTCATATATTCTATAGTTAAACTGAATATATCCAGGATTGTAAATATACTATCCATCGGTCTGCTTAGTATTGTATATAACACCAATATCTGGAGATATCAAACAGTACAACTCGTTAGGTATAAGAGATATGTTTATAGTCTGGTCATTTGAGATCATTTCCTAACCATCTGGTATAACCTGCGTACTAAATACTGCAGAGTAAAGTCCAGATTTATCGTTTGTAAAATTACTCTTATCTATAGGGAATATGAGTGATCCTTTTTGATCTTCAATACTGCCAGAACTTAAGTCCTATCCATTAAACCTAGCTGAGTAATTTATTGTTGCAGAAATAGAAACTACGTAGTCAACCTTTATATTAAGACCAGTGTCTCTTGCTGTTTCTATAAAGATCTCATACGTATTACTATCTGTTAAATACTTCTTACCTTTATCATCAACAAGCGATACATCGAATGAATACGGGGTAACGATATACTGGCATAATACCTACTGTGTGTCATTACCATCTGTTACAGTAATAGTAAGCGTAGCGTTTGTATTAAGATTAATATTTGTCTGAAATCTAAACGCGTTTTCGATAGATAAAATCTAAGTTCTTGTCTGAGTAGTTTCTCCGCCACTAGCAGTTTTTGTTGTGTACGAGTATGTTACATTAAACTTACCACCATTTGGGTTGTTTATTATAATAAGAAGTGGATATGTATCTATTCCATTGAGGACAATATTGTTACCCTTGATCTAGATACCATTAAGCGACGCAAACACACTAAATGGTTTATCGCCACCTCCGCCTCCGGAACCAGAGCCAGAACCGACTCCGCCATATTTATAAATCCACTTAACATTTGTCTTAAGCGAATTTACGTCATTAGTTATAGACGACAATTTGTCGGACAGCGTCAAAGAGCCATCCGACATTATTATATCGTCATCACTAACAATCTTAGAATTGTTATTTAATCTCATACTGTAAGCATTATTGTTTCTGTATCAACCCACTCTCCGTAGTTGTTATCAGAAACCTACTTAAAGTACTGTAACTTCATAGGAGACGTAGAGTAATCATACTGTGTAAATTTAGCTGTAGATGTAAGAATATTAGCTATTCTAACAAGCTCAACATTGTAATCAGAATCTGAGAGTCTTATAATTCCAAACATAGGATATTTCTAATTAGCATTAGCTGTATCCTTTCCGTTCTTAACCGTTGTTTCTGGTATAGCTAAAGAGAACTTCTAGTTTGCAGAAGGAAGCTCTTTATTTGATGTAAGCTTAAATCCTGTAGCCTAGCACATAAAATAAGTGACACCACCTTCAAGGTTAGGTACACTTGTATATGGGAAGAAGCCAGTAGGAGCCTGTCCTACATCCTCTCGTTTTGTTAAAGGGAATTTTGTGTAATCTTTACCCTCTGCAACAAACCTAACATTATCGTTCTACAATGTATTGCTCATTGAATACTCTGCAAAATTGTCTTTGCTATTTTTATTCTGTCCAAAGAAGAAATACTCTCTAACAGGGTATGTACAAGCATATGTGTGTTTATGACCACCGATCATAAGCTTTACCCCTTTATACTCAAGGAGTCTACTAAGCCAATATGTACCAGCACCAGTTTCGGTTTTATCAATCTAATTGCAATGACTACCGATCAATGCGGTACCATTAGGTCCAAGTGATCTAGAATACCGTTCCTGTCCAGTTGCGATACTGCTATTGGTAATAACAGTAAACGGCATTTCGTGACAAGCAGCTATACACTTTTTGCTAGTATTAAGCATGTTGTAAACCATTGTATAGATTGGTGTAAAACTGTTAACATATTTCTGGTTTGTTCCAATAGTGTAACCGGTATAAATATTAACAGTGTCTTCTCCGTCTTTAAGATTAAACCACTGGTTACAATTAATCATTGTGATTTCACTATTAATCATAACGAATCTGTAGTTCTTTGATTCGAAATAATACAGAGATGGTATATATTTGCCATTAACAATTGGTACGAATGCAGACTCATCTATATCATAGCAATAGAACACATGGAAGTAGAAAGAGTTTGATTTACCAAGGTCATCTCCAGTTCCAAGATTTGTTACGTTTGTACCGCATAGGTCGTTGTTACCAACAACATTCATCTGCTCAAACTTATTGAACAAAACATGACCAGCGTTGTAGTAATCAAACCATTCGTTGATTCTTGTTCCATTCTGTGTCATATCTCCAGTATTCATAACAATAGGAATAATATTGCTACTCTTTTGGTCTTCGGCGATCTTTTCATTCAACTTGTTTGCTGCTGCCGCCCAAACCTAGTACTACAGCCAATCGAATCCCTACTGGTCAGTTGTCTAATAAATAACTGGCTTATATGTTTCTGGATACAATGTAAATGTCTGTACGTCTGATACATACGAACCAGGGTTACCGTTAGCATTAGGTCTACCAACAACGTATTCCCAAACCTAAGGGCCTCCTGTAACAGCAGAGCTAACAACATTAATTACGCATTTATGAGATGTATACTGTGTGCCATCTGCTGGGAATCTACTTACGATTCTATTATAGATAACGTTATTAACGTCTTTAGAGTACTCTTTTCTTCTAGGATAAGATGTGGCCTATGTAGTAGCGTTTTCTACCTCTTTGTAAGATTCGAATCGAGATGTCCATTCAGTCTAGCCTTTCTATCTAATCCAGATATACTCATCATGGTATCCTACAGAAATCCAGTTAAATGCTCTATCCTTATGCATGTCTATACCAAACGAACATGTAACCATATTTGGTTTGGTTACATTAAGCTTAGATTTATCTGTACATACATTCTTATTTAAGTAAGATGCCTTTGGTGCAAAATTAGCTACACTATACTATTCCTTAGAATGTGGAAAACTAATCATTGGTGAACTAAGATCAACTATCCAAACATCTGCTGTACTAGCCCATCTTGCTCTAGAACTATCCTTAACATTGGCTGACTGATAGGCCTGCTGTGCAGGGTCGAGCTCAAATGTGTTTTTGTACATTGTGTTCGACTTAATGCCAAGTACAAGCTTTGCCCAATATCCAGTCTTTGAAGAATCTATAACACCTGTAAAGAAATAGATTGCATCAATAAATGATGGATCGTATAAGTTAGGATAAGTCTTAGTGTCATTAAATATAGTTACAGAACTATCGTTAGCTTTCCATAGATATGTTGTTGGAGTTAATTCCTCGTTACCATATGTTAAAGCAAAACCATTACCAAGACTAGAACTTGTATTGATTGTAAAATCAATTAACTTACCGTCTTCATACCACTCTTGATCGTATGAGTCTACCTTAATATAGGCGTTTTCGTCTTTCTTGTCACCATAATAAGCTCCTGCGATAACATATGTACCGCCCGCCTTTATTGTACCAGTAAGTGGTAAATGGTATACGGTCTACTTATCGTCTGTTGGTCTAGTATAATGCAAGTAGCATCCCTGTAAACAAAAGTCGCTATCAGATGTATTCTCAAGTTCAACGAATGCTCTCGTACAACCGTGTACGATATCTGTATCCAACGGCGCATAGAATGCACCAATTTTTATTCTGTCAGAATATAATCCAATGTTTTGTGTTTCAGATAATCTATTAGATGGGTTTGCTTTATTATATTCGGCTAATCTAAGTCTGCCGATAAATCCTCTAGCACTCCAGCTATCCAGGTCAACGCCACTAGCGATTACTCTATTAGAAAGCAGATCTTCGTCATTAGGAATTTCTTGATTAATAAGATCTCCAGACTCATTGATAAAGAACTTGTACTTCTTGCCAGTGTCTTGGTGAATAAATGTAATATCTGAAAGGTCTGTTATTCGTAGGTTTTCACCATCCTCGCGAATAATACCTTGCTTCTTAAGCAAGTCTAATACTTCACTTTCTGTCATACCGTCATCTGGTGTTGTACCGCCACCAGCAGCAATTTTAACTAGTTTATCATTATTTTTAATCCATAAATTCTTTGTACTTTCAACAAAGGTTAATTCGTTATTCTGAATTTGATTCTTTATCTTCTAAAGTACATCTTCTGATTTTACGGAACGAATTGTTATGTGTGATACTTTATATTTGTAATCCTACTCAGATGGTGCGCTAGGAATAACCTGGTTAGAAAAGTCCTAGAACTTAGAGCATATATCAAACATGGAAACGTTTGTATCTTTGAACGTAACCCAGTCTGGATAATAAGAATACCCAATATCGTTTCGTATGTTATTTAGCTTACCATCATAATAATAACCCTATTTATATACCTTGTCGCGAATAGCATCACCGATACTAATGTATACATACCTACTACCAGCATCTCCTACCATTCTACTAATACAAACCATTATATTGTATGCATCAGCTTTTGGTAACTCTATTGAATTTATATTAAAGCGAGTCTGGTTTTCTCCATTTGTTAAATGTATGGTTACATCCGGATTAGTTACAGTGAAATACATAAAAATCTTAGGGTCGGTAACCTATTTTACAGTCTAATCATCATTCCATGTAGCTTCCCCGGTAACCTTTACTATACCTTCTTCGTCATAGCCTAAGTTTGATTCTGGCGTAAGTTCACAGCCCTAACCTATTGTAAGACGTGTGACAGATGATAAATCTTCTTTATCAACCGCCCACAGTGGCTCATCGTCTGGATCAGAAATACCATCTACAACAGATGACATTAATGTATTTTCATCTGTATACGAATTGAGTCCGTATCTAAACGTATTCCTTATTTTTGCCACTTCGCTCTATAAAGCTCTTATGGCAGAAAACAAAATGTCGACATATGTACCATTTACCTCAACCTCTCTAGAAGGTTTTACTTTTAGGTCACTTTCTTTATCAGCTATAAGTATGTATTTATCAGGGATGTCACTAGGGTCTACGCCATCTATGATATCTTTTGTATATGTAGGTATTCCGGCAAATGATCCAATGCCGCTCTTTATAATTCGCTCATTTAATTCGTGCTGACCAACTTTGAGCTATTCGTCGTATATTTGTCCAGCATCTGCCACAACGCCTTCTGTAGACGCACTAACAATCCTTCCGTATACGATTGTGTCCTCTTTCTTTGGTCTTATATACGAGTTTTTAATATCTGCCATAATTAGTCATTTTAGAATATTGCCTTTACAGAAACTCCTCCAGACATAGTATTTTTAAGTACTGGGTTAGAACCTGCATAATAATAATATCCTGTTTCAGCATTGTACTAAACAGTAGTAAATGGTATATTATTCATACTTCCGTCAATAAGGTTTTTAATAGGCTTTTTTGACATTACCCACAAATATTGACCATCTACATAATTTACTATAGTTGAAAATCTTGATAAATCATGAACTTCGAGAAGTAGATTAGGATCTACATTCTGTATTCCTACTTTATCATACGTTTCCTGTGACGGATTTTCGTATCCATCGTCAGATCTATCAAAGCCCTTTTCGCTATCGCTTTCTTCATCTTCGGCAAATGGTCTTACTGCCAAATATCCAATAAATCCAGAATTAATCAAAGGATCAACTCCTGTTGTTATTGTTATACCACCAGTCTGCTCTACACCTTTATCAACTATTTCAAATATCTCGCCATAGTCTATTGTGTTAGTTTTAAGCTGTCTTTTTCCCCAACCAGGAACAAACGTTTCCACAACAACAACTAACTGATATACTCCGCATATCTAATCCTTTGATGGGAAGTACGCATTTATAACATTGTTGTTTGCGTCTAACTCAGACTCCATGAGATATTTTGTTTTGTCCAAAGGTCTATATTTATCCATTTCGCACTTGCAATCGAAATCTCTTCCATTGTAGTAGAATTTATTTCTACAATGAGGCAATACGTGATACGTAGGACATCCACACCAATTTAGCAAATACTAACTATTGCAGCATTTTTTATTCATGCTCTCGGTTAATGTTTTGTTAACCAGATAACATTTTATATTTTTGATATTAGATGCGCTATATTCGGTTTTGTCAACAAGTGATATGTTTAATCTAATATCATTTCCAATTCTGATCTTTTGCATATTGATATGTATTTAAAAACAAAAAGCCGAGATAGGGCTTATTACCCCACCCCGGCTAAATATTAAAATTTTGTTTCGTCGTATGCGGTTGCATTACTAATAGGATTTGCTATATTCTGACGAGCCTGAATCATATTCTGAAGCTTCTCTACAAGTCCTCCAGCAATTTCTACAGCACCGGTTGTAAACTTTTCACCATTGTTAGATGCGTAAATCTCAACAGTCTGCTTTGTTCTGCGCCACAAATCATCAGCTGTTCTATACTGATTTTCAAACTCGATTGTAATACCATCGTATTTGTTATCGATATTTGTAACCATAGCTGGCTGAGGATCGTACCAGCAGCTACGATGCAAAACACCCTGATAATCAAATGATGCGCGCTCGCGATCACGAACAAGCTTAGCTGAAGCAGGGTATGTAACGCCTTCCTTCTTAGAGAAGACAACACCAAGGTCGTACTTGTTATTTGAAGCCCAACCTGGAGCAGCAGGGTTCATCCAATACATATTTGCATCGAAGCGACCCTTCATGTAAACGTTCTCTGTTCTATTAGACTCATCGTCATCATACTTCATCTGTGTGAGAATAAGCTTCTGACCATCAATCTTAGCATATACACGCTGACGCTTTGGAGTACGAATGATATCCTTGATCAAGCCAGCAATAATGTTCTCTACAGTATCACCAACCTTAGTTACGTAGCTATATGATTCTGTCCATTTACGATAGCGCATTGGCATATCCTTAAAAGTAAGACGAAGAACAACTGGGCAACCACCCTGTGCGAGGAGATCCATAGTCTCATCAGCAATACCGCTGAAGTCGATTGTAATCTCATCTTCTGAATCCTCCTTGTAGTCAAGCTTAGCTACAGACTTAATATCTGCTACATTGATAATGTTAGACCATTTTACAACTGGTACGAATGTAACGTTACCAAGCTTGTCAACCTTCTGGAAGCTATCAGATGTAACAACACCGATCTTAAAGCGATCAGCAGCTTCATCCATACTATAAACATCCTCAATAGCAGTACCATCCTGCTTAGCTGGATCACAGTTCATAAATACGAACTTACCAACCAATGGCTTAAGATCTTCCTTCTTAGCCTTACCTTTCAACTCTTCTGCAGTAGCGAGAGTCTCACCGTTCTTGTTAGAAACGAGAACTGAATTTACGTATGTAATCATATTAAAATTAATTTTTTCTACTCACCCTATAATGTTAATGCTAGACCTAACTAGCTGGGCTTTCCACGTTAAAATTATTATTCTTGTGTATTTACCTCTTGAGTTATAGTTTTATAGCGCTCATCTTTCTTATTTTCTAAATACATCTGAGCGGCAATCTTTATAATCTCAGGCATAATGATATCCTCGAAATCCTCATATTCATCATAAGGATTATCAAGTGTTATTTCTGTAGGCTTTCTGAGATAACCTAAAGAATATTTACTAATCTTATATTGCTTATCTGTAAGCAACATACATCCATTAGAGTTTCTTACACGTAGAGGTCTAGCTCTATGAAATCTGTAATGGAAATCTGTAAGGCTGTTATTAACTCTGTACATAAAACTATCCTACGTGCATTCGAACATGCATGTATTGATTTTATTCTCTCCATCAAGATCGCTTATTACGACGTCCTCATTGAGTGAGAACATGAAGTCTTCTGGATAGATTATTGTATAAGATGTATATGACGGCTGACTTTCGTCTATTGTCATATTTGTTGAAGTATAAGTCTTCTACTCGTATAGTTTAATAAGATCTTCTCTACGCTTTTCATTTTGTTCGTACGAAGTTCCGTGAACAAGATCACTATTAAATCTAAGCTTAATAAACTTACCAACAGCCTAATTAAGCCAGAATAAAGATTCGTCAGTAGATGGTTTGTCTAACTGACTATCAAATTTATTTATCTCTCTTTCTAGCCCCACCAAAATATCTATATTCCTCATTACTCAGTCTCCTACTATTTTGGTTGTGATTGTTTAGAATTACCCTAAGCAAGTTTTAATTTATACTGAGTTAAATACATATCCACAGCCCCTGATACAAGTTCCTCAAAACATGAGTATGGGAGTGAACAGTAGCTATGTACAGCTCCAGCCGACTGATCTTTATCATTAAATTTTAATACATTGAATGCATTAGGCTGGCAGTAGTATGTAAGGTCTACACTTTCTATCTATGTATATGTATCAGATATAACTTTAAACTAATTACTTGTATAACTAGTATTTTCAAATACAACTAATGGGTTCTTTATAATTCCATTGTAGTTGTAATATGCATTGATTACATTGTCTACATCTTCTTGCTTAACAAGTATATTAGGCGTAATTACGCCATTTTCTAAAGTCTTATCACTTTTATAATTTTTTGTAACGATGCTTTCAGATCTTACGTACATTGCGTAATTGTCTGGCAGTTTATATAATCCTTCATCATTTGATGTTTTTATATTAACTCGCCTAATTAACGATCTGCTAACATCGCTTATTCTTTTAGCTCGTCTAGTACCACGCTGAAAATCGTCTTCGGTAGAATACAGTATTTTAACATACTGTGTCTAGAACTCGCTTAAGAATGAATATATCGCATCGGTACTAAGTTTTTGTTCTGACGCAAACTAAGGATATACTTCAATTAGTCTGCGCTCAAACTCAATACCAAGTTTTCTTGTTTCTTCTCTTGTCATGATTCAAGTGGTCTAGTATTAGCTTTAGTAGTAAGTCTACTAGATTCTACAATCTCGGTAGACATAATGATTGCCAAATTAATTAATTCTTCCGCCATGCTATCAGATAACTCAAATTTAGTCTATCCGAAATCATAGTCGTTTACTGATAGTCCTTGTCCGACGGCAAATTTTGCAGGACGTTTAATATATGTAAACTCAGCTGTTGACTAAGCTCCATTGTATTGTACATCCATTGGATCTACGTATACCACAACGTTATTGTCCTCTATACATCCTACCGGCTATTCAATCCAAGGTAGATTTGTTTTTGTGACCTTGAATTTTTTAGCAACATCATGCGACACGAATACTATATTTTCATATTGATGATTCTTATTATCATGAGAAGAAATACTTTCTTTGATTTCAATCTATCCATCAATTATGTATAGTATGAGATTATCTAAAGTATGCGTAGCAAATGTATAGCTGTTATCGCCGGATAAACTACCAATGGCGGTTAATTTATTAATCAATGGCTACAAATCTTCAGTTGCTTTCATATCTGACTCAAACGCTGACTTTCTTGGATTGTTCCCTGTATATTTTTGAGCTATAAGAGCTAAGTAGGCTTTGTCGAGTATTGTTGCAACTTCATATTTAGTTAGCGACGGATATGACGAAGTTATATTTGCCTTGTCATATTCAATCATAAACTTAGTATAAATATCACTATGCGTCATACGTCGTTAGTTTAATTATTTATTTTCGACCTGATTAATAATCGAGATCTTTAAGTCTTGATTCTTCTTTGCGTCCAAGTATGCAATACAATCCTATAATGAGTCTGCAAGCATCTCAGAACCATAGTAATACTGTGTTCTATCCTTACGGATAATACCTTTGGCAATAGCACTCTCGATCAAGAACTCTGTTTCCTTTGTCTTGTTATTAACCCACTTTGTAAAGAAGTTCTGTGGCTGTTTGTCAACCAACGAGAACAATGTAGACTCTACAAGCTCATTAGACATTGTATCGGCACTAACACCGAACAGTCTAAGGCACTTACGCATCTCTTCAAGAGAAAGCTTGCCAAAAGCAATAATAGCGTCTCTACGAAGCTTGTTAATCTTATTCTTCTCAATAGCTTCAGCCTGTCTATTAATAAGCAGATAATCCTTACCAGCATTGAGTTTATCAAGTGATGTAGCTACTCTCTTATGTCCCTCAAGGAACTTAATAATCATAGCCTGTCGTGGGAACGAGTCATCGAGAATAGTACTCTTAGAACCAACCTTAACACAGAATGTATTCCAGAATGGAGAATTTTTAGCGAGATGGCCTTCTGGATAACCAAGCTCCTTTTCAAATTTCTTTTCATCCTCAGGTGTTAAACCTGTGTATATCGACCCAGATCTGGTAAAGTAAGGTGCAATATAATCAAAACAATGTTTATACTTCAACAATCCAGCCCAGGGATTTTTCTTTCTGATCTTTAATTCAACTACCATAATTTTTCAATTAGTTGTTGCAATGCCAAGCTCCCACCCGATCTTGGGTGGGGTTGAACATTGTATGTTATTTTATTAATTACGCGAGCTCTGCTGCTCTGTTCTCGACTGCAATAGTCTCCTGGTCTTCAGCATCACAATACAAGATACCGCATGACAATGGGTTTCTCAACATGATACCCTCTTCACCAAGGAAGTGTACCTGGTAACCATCACGGCTGTTAGAACGCATAGTGTTGATGTTGTTTGCATAACCGTTTGGCAATACAGAACCACCAGTACACCACTGTACGAACTCACGACCCTTACGACATACCTTAACGATGTTAGCCTGACCATCACGACGACCAAGGTCAACGAACAAGAATGTGTAAGACATCAATGGTTTACCTGTCAATGGGTGAAGCTGACGGAACATCTCCATGTTATCAAACATAGCACAACGCTTAACTGTCAACTCAATACCATTAGTCATAGTGTAAGTTGTGAACTGACCGCCCAACTTCAGATCCTGACCAGAACCTGTAATGAAGTGTGTATCAATCATATTGAAGCTAGCTGCCTTCTCCTTCAAGATACGGTCGAACTCACGGATACCCATCTCACCGGTCAAAGCAACGAACTTACGCTCGTTAGTACCAATGATATTGTAGCAGAGATCGAACAAGTAATCCTCGAACAACTCTGTAGTCAGCTTTGTGTAATAACGTACGTTAGCTGGAGCAATCTGCTCGAACAAACCTGCAGAGATTGGAACGAAACGACCATTAGTACCCTTCAAATTATAAGTACCATCTGCGTTACGGTTAGAGTGAGCGAACAGCAACTGCTTCTCCTCTCTCTTCTTCCACTCACGAAGAGCCTTCCAATACTGATAGTCAGACCACAAATAAGACTTCTTACCTGTCTCAGGATCAGTCAAAGCGATAGCCAATACTGTAGAATAAGCATCACCAGTGATATCATAAGTAAGACGCATAGTCATCAAGCTATTGCGCATCTTAAATGGAGTCTGATAGTTGATGATATCTGCCTCATCACTGTACTCCTCGTATGCAGAACCGATACGGTCTACCTGACGACCTGGGAGCAAATACTCACAAGGAATATAAGAACCCTGGAAGCCTTCTGCTACGTAGCACTCATATACCCATGTGCTACCATCCTGGTATGGAGTACCGTTTACACGTACCTGGAAGTTTACGTTGTCAAATGCAAGGATTGCACCTGGACCGAACCACTTCTCTTCAAGACCAAGATAAATAGGAGTATTATTAATACCTGGAGTCAAACCTTCTGTAATTGACTTAGGAGTAATCTCCTTACCATTCCACTTAGCGTAGCGGATATTAACAGCGTGATCAGCATCAATCATTACAGACCACTCATATTCTCTGTTTTCGATAGTCATGGTTGAACCAAGACCACCAGTAAGCAAGTCGATGGTAGTTGAAATACCATCATCCTTTGTACCAAAAACCAATGACAACAAGCCTGCTACTTCATGAGGCTTTGTAAGCATTGCGTTAGCAATCATGTTTTCGTCTACCAAGTCAGCAAAACGCTTACCACGGTAGAGCTGAAGATTATTTAATAAAGAACTTGAATTATTCATAATATGTTAATTGTCTCATCATAGGTATTTTGACGCGAGATCCCATGCCTGAGGTTGTTTTTCATGCCCAACATTGTATGATGTATGATTTTTTGTTTGGTGTTTGAGCATTTGTCTAAGTTTACTCGCAGCAGATGTCTGACCATTGCGCTGTGCTTCGCCCAGTAGAGCATCACCCTTCATTGTGAAGTAGGCTGATTCTATCAAATTGTTAACAAGGTTATTATTAAAAGCCTTCTGATACTCTGTTAAACCGTCTGCATCAGTTCTTGTAATATAATCGAACAATGCCTTTCTATCCTCCTTTGGGATATTGATACCCCTAATATTGGTAAGACCATTAATACTAGAGGTAAGATCGTCCATGAACTGCGCAGCTTGCTGTTCTTGCTCCTGTCTTTGAGCTTCCTGTTGCTGAGCCATATACTCTTGCTGTTGCTGCTCGTACGCCTTAAGATAATTTACAGCATCAGCTGCTTCATCTTCCAGCATGTCAGCATCTTCATAGCGCTCAATCTTGCGACTAATCTGCTCGTCGTTCATACCCTGTAATTTATAGAACTCACGAACAGCTGCTTTCTGATTAGATTCGTCCTCCAAATCTATGTTATCATAAGACATAGATTTCTGCTGTGTCTGATAGAAGTCTTCAAATTTACCACCATTCTTTACGTACTGATCAAGTCTAGCAATACGATCATCGGCGTACTGTGGGGTTGAATTCTCATCTACGACATCCTTGATGTACTCTACGAGATCCTCGACTGACTTAGGCTTCTCTTCTGCATCAACACTCCAACCATTAGCTTCAGCGAATGCGTCAAAGAAAGCACCAATCTATTCTGCTTCTCCAGGATCTACGACGTCAGTGTCAGTCTGCTGATCATTATCATCATTATCGTTATCCTATTCGTTGTCAACTATAGTTGTGTCGGACGTATTATTATTTAAAATATTATCTGGGACCTCTGTGTTATCATCATGAGCATTAGGATCACCAGTTACATTCTTATCATCTTTATTATCCTCAGAAGACTTATCGTCATCTGGATTGTCTAAATTGTCAATATCATCATTAGGATCATCTAACACCTGATTAACCACATCCTGGTTATCGATGTCTGTAACGCTGTCGCCACCTTCCTGGCCACCGAACCCGAGAGAGCTCAAAGCGTCTTCAAAATCACCTAATGGATTTTTCTTCTTTCTTGCCATAATTTAAATTATAACTAAGTTAATATTTTTAATTGTTGTACGCTACACGGGAGTCGAACCCGTGTAATGTTTAATGTTTCCAGCTTGCTGCATTATGCGCAAAGTTTGCTTTCTTTCTCATAGCTGCACTATACTTACTTGGATTTCTTAAAACCTTATTAGCAAAGCTTTGAACACTCATACCATGCTATTTAGCTGCTTTAGTAAATGTACCACGCTTAGATTTCTTTATATGAATATCTTTACCAGAATCATAATTGGATCTAACAGCATAACCTCCAGTAATTGTTGGGATTACAGCATATCTAAGATCATTAAAATTAAAATTATCTCTCTTTGAAAGTGGTATTATATTTCCATTGTCGTCAAACGTAACAGCTGACGAGTATTTTAAATCACTTGGGTCGAAGTTTTCAACAACTGTTCCAGCAGGTCTGATACCTTGGTCCAAAAGAAATGTATGCTTTGGCATAGCTTTACCTCCCCAGTCTTTTATATTATCTATAATAAGCCTATCTATATTATACTAAGGGTGTTCCCTTACTGCATTTTCAAGTGTTCTTGTACTATAAATGTGCCCATTATATGGTATTTGATTCCACGGCTAATAATACCCTTCTATATTGTAGCTAGCATTTTTTGAATTTGAATACAATTTCTTCACTCTAGACGCACTTCTATCAAACGAGTATGACATGCTCATTGGTAGATTATCTGTTGTGTATATTGCTGTATTCTAACCTTCTATTGTTGGATCAAACGCATTAAAAGTATGATCGTAAGAATCACCAACTGTATGATACAACTATTTTGGTTTATCCTTATCCATTAAAGGATTATTAGCTTTTATTTCAAAATGTTTATCGCGAAGCTTTTGTAAATCATCATATTCTCCAGAATTATATATTCTTTGATATATTTTATCAAGCTTATCATCGCTAATTGTACTCATATTCATTAGCGCTTTATTCAGTAGTCTTTGGTTTTTTAGATTGCTAAATCGACTAGATAAACCGCTGCGTAATCCACTACCGATAGCACCAGTTAATATATCTACACCAATATTTCCAATATTAGAAATAGTTGGATGCGCTTTCGAAAAATTATCTGCAAAGAATCCGTTGTTGTCTTGATTCATAAAAGCGTTCATAAATGAAGCGTAATTATGGGACCTTCTAAGGCTACCAATAATATTGCTTGGTGCAAAATTACTTATTGGAGCAGTTGTTGCATTTATAAAATCAAAAGTGGCATTTGGGTCAAAATAATTATTTGCACTAGAGTATGGATCGTAAAAATATTTCGTATTAGGAGTTATTATAACATCATTTGTAGTAGCAGTATATTTAGTACCAGTTGTATTATCTACAAGATTCCCGTCTTTATCAAAATGAGCATTATCAAGATTTACTTTTTCTTTGCCATCTCCAAACTTAGGAATCTTAAGTTTCTTTCTAAGCTATTTTTCAGCCATATGCTATTCTGCTTCAGCCTATGCTTTTCTTCTACGTTTGATCTTACGAAAGAGCTTATGACGCTCATAGTCATTCTTCTTCTGCAACTTTCGCTTAGGACTTTCCATCTGTGTCATAATTACATCAGTTTAAGATTATTACCTTTTCTCAACCAAAACTTCTAGCCATAAGAGTCTTTGCCAAAGTTATTAGACGGAAGCAGATTAAGTATATTCGGAAGTGAAGGCTGAGTTATTCTATCATACATCTACTGTTTGTACTTATTAAGATCACGCTGTTGTTGAGCCTTTATCTCTTCCTAAGTAGGACCAAGTAGAGTTGTAGGAATATCTGCTCTAATAGTACTAGGCTATCTTGTAGATGGCGAATTGATGATTATAGGACTAGCATTCTTAGCGTCTTCATAATCCTATTCAAGGTCGTTTAACTATACATTATAGTTATAAGCATCCTTATGAGCATTCCTATGATTGCGAGCTGCTCTAACAAGACTATTCATGCTATTGAGGTTTCTCGAGTAATTCTAAAGAGAATCTTCGTAATAACCTTTCTTCTTAAGAGCTCTAGCATAATCCTGTGTAGATTTGGCTCTAAGCGCTGCTCCGTATCTTGTATGCATAAGTCTTACATAGTCTTTAACAAAGTCTGCATCACTCTTATACGTAGTGTAAGTCTTACCATTCCAACCCACTCCACCGTAATTGTGCTATCTTCTAGCAACTCTAGATCTACCGTAATTAGATTCATATGCAAGCTGACGCATTACATTATAGTATGCAGCATCACCGTAACCATATCTGTTTAGCTATTGTCCTACAAGAGGACCCATTCTGTTAACAAAAGTATTAATAGAATCATCTTTTCCACCTTTATATTTATGAAGTATAGGATGCTCTTCATTTAATGGAGTATCAAAAGGTAATGGCTCAATAATGTCTTCAGCTATATTTTCATCCTTTCCTTCGTTGTAATCATTAAGTATAGCCTACACGTTCTAATCCATCTACTACTGTTCTTCTGGACTAGGTTCCTCAGCCTGGGTGTCTCCACCCAAGTTGATTCCTCTAATATCCTTCCAGTAATCAGCACCATTCTTCCACGCTTCATACTTCTGCTAAAATGTCTTATTGTCAAACTTCATGCTGTAGCCTCCTCATACTCTTCTTTAGAAATCTAAATAAATGTACAGTTAAGTTTTCCGCAATATCCCTGCTTTTGTTTAAAGCAATACTATATAGCTCCTTTATCAATTCCTAACTATCTAGAAGCCTCTCTCAATGATGGATAATACTTTACATCGTTAGAAAAATTAACTTTTAACCAATATCCTTTTGGGCGATTACTATAATCGGAATATCGTTTTCTTACTGCTTTTGATATATTGGCGATCCAAGATTTTCTTTTTTCTTCAGAAACTTCGTTAAATCTCGGCAAACTAGATTCTCCGTTAGCGTATTTCTATTTCATGGTCTAAGATTGTTTTGGCTTTTTCCTACCAGTCATAATTTTGGACCATTTTTCATGGTGTTCCTTACTCCACTTTCTGCCTTTGGCTTTTTCGCTTATCTTTTTCCTAGTTTCTTCAGATAAGGTGTTTCCAGCATGGTCTGCATACGGATCTATATTGTATCCAAATTTTCTGTCAGCCGCATGATAATAATCAATGTATTCCTATTCTATTTTTAAACATTGATCAGGTTCGCATAATTCTACTTCTTCAAAAACGAAAGAATGTTCCCCATATTTATTCCATGCACTCTACAAGTGAGCATTTACATGTTTGTTTGCCCTAAGATTTCTAAGATGTTCTTTAAAACGTTGCTCTATATGAATAGAGCTACCAATATACCGTTTACCATTTACGGTATTATAAATCTAATAAACTCCACTCATAATTATTTACTTCTAGCAGCTTCTGCATTCGTTTTATTGCGTATGGCCGTCTTTGCCTTAAGTTTCTCGCGTTCATAAGCAGCATCATCCTTGGCCTTCTACAGCTCTGTCTCATGCTTCATCTTATCCTTCTCAAGCTAAATCTTCTGATCTTCTATCTCGCGCTTCTGCTTAGCTTCATAACGTTTATTATAAGCCTCTTGATTAACCTTCTGCTACTCGATAGCCTGCTTGCCAATTTCTATTGGGTCCGGGATTCCGTTTTGATCTTGATCTAACTCCTCTGTTCCACGATAAGCATTGATCTGTGCCACAGCTATCTTAGTCTGATTATCTTGATCAATCTGATATCTCTGAAGATCCATCTGAGCCTCCTGCAACATAAGCTCTTGCTGTTTAGATTCATTCTGCATCTGTTGTAACTGCTGTTGCTGCTGAGCTTCTGCTTCTTGCTGCTGCTGCTGTACCTACTCCTGTCTAGTCTGCATATCCTTAAGCTTCTGCTTAATGATATTGAAGTTATCATTTGTAAGGATCTCTGCTGCTTCAAGTAAGCTAGCACCATTCTGCATAGCTGGCTGTATAAGCTGCTGAAGCTTCTGTATGTTCTCAAGATCCTTAGATGTATCACTTACGAATACATCCATATCCTCGTAGTAGAACTTAGGGGTAATATCCAAGAATGCTCTTTCTCCATTATCAAAGATATACTGGAGCTTCTGCTTGCCAGTCTCTTCCCAAGCACCCTTAGCTGTATTAAGAAGCATATTAAGCACTCTTCGCTTACACTGGTTGTGAACCCAGAACAATGGCTCAGTAATATGCGAGCTCTGTACAACAGATCTTTCTACATTGCCTACCATCTCGGATGAGCTTACTGCTCCTTCACGCTGCTATGTAATACCAGAGATTGTACCAGCCAGCTCTTCTATCTTATCCATAAGCTGGATATATTCAGCTATAACATTAGACATTGTAAGGTCCAGTGCTGTTATCTGATTAAACTGAGCAGGCTTACCACCCTCTCTTCCTGGGATATTCCAGCCTTCTTCATATGGGTTAATAAAGTTAACACCAACGCTAGACAAGTAATGCATCCATTTAGCTGGGCTAATATTCATAGACTTAGGAATCTGTGTAATATCCATGTTTACAACCTTACCTTTATCTCTAGCGATAGCTAATTCAAGTCTATACCATAGTACAATATACATATATTGTAATGGCTTAAGAATACTAACCAACGATCTAGGCTTGCTATTTGTATTGCTGTAAATAGCACCACAATAAGGAAGCTTCTGGCTATTAGGATTATCGATACTTACGTGCTGGTATTCAATAGGCTGTATACCAAAGTACAAGTCACTGCCTGCTCTGTATCCTTCCCATACCTCTATAATCCAATCTGGTTCAATACTAACCTCATTACCAACAGGCTGATATGTTTCATCGACTATATTTATCTGAGGCTGTCCTGCATCATCTGTAGTAGTTACGTAGAAGATCTTTTTAAAAGACTTCCAACAACAATGCCATACATTTACAAGTGATTTACCTGATCCTTCAAATATAGGATTATCGTATATACGTAACTGTATGCCCATATCAACAGGACTTCTATCTCCAAGGTTTCTACCAGGAGTAGAACCAATCATCTCTTCAAGCTTATCAAGATCCTTCTCTTCAAGCTTGTCATAATATCTATCGTATACTTCAGTTATAGGCATGCGCATCTTTCTGCAACACCATGATCCATCCTCAATAAAATCAAGATCTGGACTTTTATCGTAAGAGAAACATATAGGATTAACTCTCTCCGCATATGGCTCTGCATTAAGCACTCCAACGTAATAAATTTCTCTACCTGAGATCAATCCGTCCTTCCAGCCTTTGATAAACTCGTTGTCAAGATCAAGCTTCTCTCTCAGATAGGTAAGAGAATGATATGCAGTATTCTCTACAATATCTTTATAGTCTTTGTCCATATACTTAGCTATCTGCTCTGGTGGCATAATCTCTCCAGACTGTAGCTACTACTGGAACTATTGAGCTTCCTCTGGGCTCATTCTAGCTGTGATAGCTGCTTCTATATATTGTAGAATCATCTATTTCTCTTTTTCCTGCATTTCGGATGTAGCCTCCTATGAAGTTCTGATAACTCTGAAGTTAAGAGGCCTCTTTGTCTCCTCACCTATAAGCAAGTCTACTTTAGGTCTTATAATATTAAAGTCATGAGGAGTAGCAGGAAAACCATCCTCGACCTTGAATGGGTTTGTAATTGATTTAAAATCCTTCTCGTCGAAGATGCTGTTATATAAATTATAATAGGTCTACAGCTCTCCGTAATATGATGTACTATTTCCTCCAGATGTTACGTTACCTTCACCTATAATATAGTTAACGCAATCCTCCTGCCACTTCTTTCCTTTCTTTGAAAGAGGGAGCTTTTGTCTGGGGAAAGCTGAATTGTATAAGTTATCTTCCATGTATTAAAATGTGAATATCGGCATACCGTCTTCACTTGTGCTGCTATCTTCTTCAAACCATTGTTTGCTAAATAACGGCATCTCGAAGAGTTCAACCTATTTGTTTTGTTCTTTTGCAGACGACACCTTTACCTAATAGAGCTCCTCTCTGTATATCATTACCATACACAAAGCTATCACGCGGTCTACATTTCGTACACCATCATTCTCTATAAGCTCTTCTATTAGAGGTTCGCTGTATACTCTTTCTACATTAGGGTGACCTTCTTCAAACTCATCTAGCAGCCACTCTAATATTAATCCTTCGCCATACGCCCTAATCTGTTTGGTCATGTGGCATCCTTTTCTTCTTTGCACTTTGCTGTCTTTAAAGACTTCAGATATGATTTTATCTGGCTAATCAGCCAAGAGGTAATCGCAGTGTTTATTCGTAAAGTAAGGGTAGATTCCTTTTCTTTCATTCTCAAATAATAATCTAGCGTTATAAAACGTAAGTAACTTGCGCACGTTCTCGTAGTACTCTTCCGCTGTATCCGGTCTTCCGGAATACTCTGCTACTATTACATCCGTCCATGCTTCTCCAGCTCTTACACGTTTAAATATAAATGTAGAACCAAGAGAGTTTGTAAAGCTATCATCATGATCATAAGGGTCGCATCCTCCTATATATAATCCAAGCGGAGGATCTTTTACCGGGTATTCCCATATAACTACAGATCCATGAGGCTTATCGCCTTTCTTAAGAGGATAGTTAGTTATATCACCACTAGGCTTTTCTGTAGCCTTTACCTGACCATTTCCATCCCATTCCAGATCAACTATATGCTTCATACTCTAAAGCTTCTTGTTAGTCCTTATTCTGGTCAACTGGTCCATTAATAACTTTCTAGGGAATATATTCTTACCGAGCTCCAATACTGCTTCTGCTGGCTTTATAGGACGCTCTGATATAAAACGGTCTATAGATTGCTAACTAGCACCACCGTCTTTTACTTTGTTTCTCTAATCTATAAGGTTCTCTATAGCTTTCTCTTTGTAGCTATTACCATCCTTATCCATATAAACCTGGTTACCATCATCATCGAATGATTCTAGGTTTGAATAAGCTGGTACAAAGAATGCGCATTCTGTATTCTCTCTGCCATCGTCCCATATATTAGGGAAGCTGAGAACGTTGTAAGATTTAGGTTTGTAGAACAACTCTTTCAATCCTTCGAAACTAGCACCTTCTGTACCACCGGTACCAAATGCTATCATTAATCCGAACGCCTTACCATCATCGGTTTCTACTGAAGGCTGCTCTATACGCCATGCGTCAAGAAGGCTAGGGAACTTACCGCCCTCCTCCCATAGTACAAGCTTAGCACGAGTACCACGCACACGCTCTGGGTCATTCTTAAGAGTTATACCAGTTATGCTAGATAAGTATCCTTGCTCAGTCTGTTTACCAAACTCATCTGTAATCTTGTAACCTGATGTTCTCTCCATACGTGTAGACACAAGTCTTTGCTTGGCCCACGCTGTATGTTTGTCAAGGAAGTCCATTATCTGCCAGGCTTTAGTTAACAAACCATCACCTATAAGGAATTTCTGTTCTGATGCTATAGCAAAGTTCTTTGAGCCTGGTATGAGCATATAGTTTCTAACTAGCATGGATCCACCCTTAAATGAGTATCCTCTCTGTCTGCATTTAAGCACTGCCATATGTTTACCTTCAAGCTCCGCTTGTTCTATAGCGCAAAAATAATAGTAATCATAGTCCCAAAAACTAGGGAACTCAAGTATACGCTGTCTTCTCTTTCTGAGGTTACCCTCTCTGTCGGTATACTCTTCTTCCTTAAGTCGCATGATTGGACTATAATTTAGATAGAAGTAATTATATCCTGTTATACCTTCTCCATCTGGAGCTGTATAACCATTAAGGCATCTATCTGTTTCTTGCTCCCAATATTTGTTATAATCAGTAGTACCTCTAGGAGCTAAGGTATAGCATCCATGTTGCTGAAAGAAAATAGCTGCCTATCTGAACTTATCAGTATCATGGAGTCTCTAATTAAAGTCTATCATAGTTATTCGTACATACCAATAATGCCACCACCTTTGACTCTACCGGTTTCTGCTTGTTCTGCTTTTGCCTACTTCATAGCCATGTCTAATGACTTGATTATACCGCTAACATCTTTCAATATGGCTGAAAGCTTCTTAGCTGTATCTATATCAAGCTCTTCTTCTGCATAGCTATCCATCGTGTTCATAATGCCCTCTGCTGCGCTCTTAGAAGATTTAAGCAGGCGAGTAGCAGGAGTCTCTTGGAACTCCTGGAACCTTTTTGCTAATTCTTTTACAACGTCATCAGGTTTATAATTCTCATCATTAAGTACATCTTTAGCTACTCTCCATGTGCGCTCTTTCTCTGGATATGCCTCATATGGACTATTCCATTTATATCTCCACACTATGAATTCAATCTTCTTTAATGCATCTTGTTTGTCTTTAGCATTATTGTAGAAGTCTTTAAATGGTGGTATAGCTAAATCTTCTGTGCTTAATTGTATTTTATTCTATATAATATCAAACATTGTTATACCGTAATCATTACTCGCAAAGATACCAATTCGTTCCATCGAACAGACACCTTATCCATAGTGAGCTTCCACTAAAACTTGCCTCGGTTGATGGCTCCGCAGAATTATATCTGTATATATTTGATTTATCACTACTAAATGATATCGTGCAAGCTCCTTGCATAATATAAGTGTGCTGCGTTCCTTTAAGACATTTGTCATCAAGTCGTACATGTACGTTATCGCTCTTTACAATAAATGTACCACCATAATCATATGGTCCACCAATGCCTGCAGATCCAAAGTTGTTAACTATATTTGTAATTGGCTCCCTAAGTCCTGATATATATCCACTTTGTACAAGTATCGCAGTAGTCTGGTCATTGTCAGATTTTCTAGAATTTATAGCTATACCTGCTGGCTCGTATATATCGTTTCCACTTTTAATGTCTTCGATATATAATACTGGGCACAAATTTGCAGTCTCCTAATATGCGTACAACTCATTTCCAACGTTTATATCCAACTTCAACGTTGTACCGGTAGTCTATCTATTAAAAAATTTTATTATTGATCCACTTTCTGACACAAGTGATTTATCAGAGATTGTAAATCCACCTATATTACCGCTTTTTGAATTTACGGTTCCCGTTATATCTGCATCTGTTGCATTTAATTTTCCTGCACTAGTAACAGTAAATGGGGCAGTTGTAAGGTCTCCGCCAGTAAATTCACCAGCCCATATACGAACGTCACCCTTATTTGTGTCTTGTGGAAGTGCGGAGCTTTTAATCGCCCTACTAGATGTCATGCCGGCAGCAATGTTGTTATTCTCATCGAATACAACAACCTCTTCTGTAGATAGTTCCTTTATAAATGCCTTGTTTGCAATAATTGCATTAGCTATAATGTCAGGAGATAACGAGAATGCTGACCAATACGTAGCAGTGATTGGTGGCGTCTCCCAATGATCATCTTCTCCAGAATCTGTATTTACACAAACGTAATACATGTCTTTATAAAGCACAACGTCTTGATAGAATATACCGTTTTCCGCCTCTCTTTTTCCATCGTAATACTTTGCGCCACTCCTCCATGTATCAGCAATTCTTAAAGGCGAGCCTTTAAATGCTTGTCCGATAGATGTGTCTCCAGAAGCTGATACTGGAATAGTCATGGATGTAAGATAAGCACCGTTTGTATTATATGCGTATATAGTAATAGTACTAGACTTAGACTATACTGTTGTATTTACTGTAGCATCCCAATGGTCTGTATTATACTGTAAAGTTGTTCTATCGTTTGAGTTTAGCTACATATATAGATTGTATAGATTTGCATCAGTACTATCTATAGCATTTTCATTTTTATACAAATTAACATTACAGCTCATCTATAAGTTGTAATTCTAATCTGCTGGAACGTATGATAACGATATGTTTGAAAGCTGCAATGAATAAGTTGATCCATTTATACCAGATTTAACGATTGGAACATACTCGCTTAATATTATTGTTCCATTTGTTGCTTTAAACAACATTCCATTATCGCCCTCGGTTTGAATCTGGTCGGATGATATTGCAGTCCATGCAGTTCCGCCATCAACACTATACGAGAACGACCAACCAGAACCATTTGATGGTGTAATATTTGTAATCTATGAGCCATTGCTCTTTGTAACATATACACTAATAGTCTTTGGATACATTGTTCCATCTTGGTAATTAATGGTGCTCGTAGACGTTTTAATATCGTATGATACAGCGCTTTCTCCGGCAGTTCCTGTTAGACATATTGGGTTCGTGTATTCCCCATACTGTCCATTACCATTTATGAATACCTATGTCATCCATATATAGTATCCGGTTCTCTAATTTGGGGCATCTTCAACCCATCCTGAACCGTCTTCAGGTGGCCTGGTTGCACTAGGTTTACTTGGTGCGGCTGAATTACTTGGCTGTTCTTTGAAATAAGATTTGCTATATCCATATTTGGTAGCATCTATACTAGAACCAGTACCGCTAGTATGGATTTTTATATCACGTCCACTTTCAATAGAGTATGTCTAATCATTTATTACTAATTTTGATAATGTGTTCTTTTTAATATAATTAGAAAGCTGCTCCTATACATAATCTGTATCTACTCCAACACCGGATCCAATTCCAGATAGGTTAACCCTAAACTATCCACCATTCTTCTATGTAAGAAGAAGCTAGTTGCCTTCTATTGTAAAGCTCTATATAGGATAATCTTTTCCTATGGTAGAGTCTTCAATTATCTTCTATACCTCAGCTTTAGTATAATAGCTTGTTGGGTCAAATTTTGTATAATCATCCTTTTTTAAATACGTAGAATCAGCTTTGGTATTTGTAATATACTAATCAAAGTTAATATTACTAATGGCGTCATCAACATATTTCTTTTTAGCATAATCTTCAATATTTAAATCAGTAATAGCATCTGCTATCTGCCTAGACACTTCTATCAATATCTCTTTCTTTATAGAGTTATCTCCATCTCCAGCTACTTCATTTAACTGATTCTAAAGATCTAGTAAAGCAGAATTGCTAGCCTTTCCATTCCATTCATCTCTTTCCTCCTAAGATATATGTGAGACCGAATCATCTATATGACTGCATAATCTAGAATATATTGACGAATAACACTTGTCTATCTTAAAATCTAATTCTCCAATTTGATTTTTATGACAAGGCTTTTTTGGTTCTACGCAAAAATTAATCATATTAATTCGTTTAAATTGTTAACAATATAGTACTGTGGTGTCATCGAAGACCACGTCTAAAACGCCACAGTTAAAGATTATTTGAATTTATCCCAATCTATATGTTCCTTCTTTCCTACAATGTCTGCCATCCATCTGCAAAACTGAATTCCTGTATAGCCATCTTTATCATTGGCTACAGCTGCTGCATATTTTACGCACTGGTGTTCATTAAGCAATTCTGGATAAAAATCAGCATAAGCCATGTTTGCTGTATAAGTTACATCTTCTATTGTAGAAGTATCTGGAATTTTAAGATTAAGTACATCACATACATTTTGAACCTACTCAGAAGTCCATGTATGTTCCTAATTATTTGAATTAACCATCTATTTACTAGCGTATTCCTGTAAAGCTTTTGTAAAATGTAATCCATGTTTGTTAACATAGTCATTGTACCCATCTTCCTTTACAACTCCAACACTAGCTGAATAGCTGCCATCTTTATTTTTCTAAAGATTTGCAACGTATTTAGAATTCTGGTTATCTTCGTCACTGTGCCGTATTACTATTACCTTTTGCATTGTTGAAAGAATTAATAAAGTTATTAACAGTTGATTCCATTCTACTTATAGATTCCTCTATCTTTGAGAATCTCTATTCAGTCTCCTTCTTCTCCTTATAGACAGGATTGAGTTCAGACAACAATACAGTTGTCTTATCTACTACTTCCTTCTATTTCGGAACTGACTCAAGTATCTTTTCAGCAGTATTCTTCATCTGCTCTACTTCAGCCATAAGACCCTGCTTATCTGTAGACAATACTACATCTCCTGCATATGTAACAGACAGGTTCTCTGGGATTGAATATGTTGCCGTCTTTGAATTAGCTTCTATGGTTATATCTACAACCATTTGTGACTAACCCATCGCAGGCTTTGTACTTAAATCTAAGTGTGGGAATCCAACTGATATAACCTTGCCATCGGTAATAGTTATATCCTGTTTATTCAGTATATATACTGAATAGTTTTGTTTTACATCTTTAAATGCCATAAGCCTTATCTTTATATGTAAAGGCTCCCGAAGGAGCCCTCACATAAATTAAACTTATTAAGCTGCAGCAGTTGTCTTAAGCGCAGCAATCAAAGTAGCATTCTACTTCTGCTGTGACAATTCAAGGCGAGCGTCATTGTATCTCTACTGTAAATCTGACTGCCAATGATTGTTCAAAACATCTACTATTCGCTGAGTATTAGCATTTGCGTTCGTCTTAAGATCGCAAGCCATCTAACTCATCTGGAAACCAAGGTTACTTGCAGCTCTCTCCAAACCTGAGTTTGTGTAGCTGAAACCTGTCTGCATCTGGTTAACGATGTCCTTCTGCCCAAGTTGATTCTCGTAGCCCATCTTGATAATGTTCTATTGTGTCTGGCAGCAGCAGTTCTGCAATGCAGATGTAAGGTTAGCGTCTCCGAGATTAATAGCGTTGATAACGCGTTCTGCAGAGAAGTTTACATTACCTGCTACTTCCTGAATACCGGATCTAACGCAGCAAATAGCATTATTCAATGCGTTGAAGTCACAGTTCAGGCTAGAGGCTAACTGAGTAATTGCATTAGCGTTGCCTCTTATGGCATCCATTACTAATGAGCTATTCTGATTATCAGCGATCTGTGAACGCATTGCGTCGAGCTGACTCTGGATTGCATTGCCCTGGTGATCATCCTGGTTGTTCCACATACGCATAGCGAAGATCATCCAAATAAGGTAAGCAAATGGGTTGTTCATGTAATCATTCTAGTTCATCATGGCTGCCATAGCCATTGGATCACAGTTATTCTTAGAAGCCAAAGCGGCTACTAAAGCGTCATTATTGTCGTGTCCTGTACAATAAACTTTCTCGATCGTATCCATAATTAACAAGTTTTATAGTAAAACAATATGGAACGGACTGGAATAATCCTAGTCCCGTTTAATCTAAAAAGCGTATTACTACGCGAGCCCTAGTATATTCCATCTAGGGGTGATAAAAATCATACCATAATACAATGGTAGAATCTATTGTGCTAGGCGGGGTAGCGAACCCCGTCATGCTTTCATTAAGACCTAGCTTTATTCAGCAGCTTCTGGATGTTTAGCTTCAAGTGCTGCAATGCGAGCTTCAAGTGCCGCAATCTTCTCATCATATACTGACTTAACGATAAACTCGCTATCGTTCTGGAGTTCGCTAACCTTTGTAGGAACAGTAGGGAGTTCAACTTTCTTTGCATACTCTTCAAGAGACTGGTGCTCTGTAAGATAATTACCCTTAGGCTGCTTTGTGTCAATAGCAGCGTTCAATGTTCCAACCTGCTCGTTAAGCGTAGTGGTATCTACCTTCTGCGCAAGCTTCTCTGTAACATCGCTTGTAATAGCTGCTTCTGCTGCCTTTGCTCTTGTAACCTCTTCGTTAAGAGCAGCTGTAGTAGCCTTTGTAGCAATAGCCTCATTGATAGCTGTATGGAGATCATCATTCTAGCTAAGCTTGTCTGCAATCTCCTTCAAGGTATCATAAGCCTCTGGAGCTGCACCAACTACATCAGCGATAGCCTTTCTGAATGAACCTTCAGTTGTAGAATCACCATTGATAACATCTACCTATGCCTTGATCTCATTCTCCTTAGCTGTAGCACGTGCTACTTCAGCATTAAGGTTATCCTTAATTGTGTTGTCATCATTCTCGCGCTTTGTAGCTTCAGCCTGTATATTTGAGGCAAGAGTATTCTCACTAGCCTTAGCACGATTAACTTCAGTTGTAAGATCATTACGAAGCTGAGTATCAGCGTTTACTCTCTCCTGCTTCTCTGTATTGATCTTCTCATCAAGGACTTTATCACCCTGTGTTCTGTTGGCAATCTCTTCCTCTACCTTCTCCTGGAATACCTCAAAATTCTAGTCTGTAGCATCTCTAAGGTTATGAATCTCGTCTACGATTTCTTCAAGAGAATCGTGGTCTGTATCAACACTGCCCTTAATCTCGTCAAATGCCTGGATTACAGCGTTTGCATCCATAATATCACCACGTACATATTCACCAGCATGCTCGCCCATTAAGAGGTTGACTGTTCTTGTACCAACATCCTTGGCACCGTGCACCTATACACCTACCAAAGGTGTCTTAATAAATTTTTTCTTCATTATATATAATGTCTAATTCGATATGTGTTTAAACAGTAAAAGGGAACTACCTTTCGGTAATCCCCTTTACGTAAGCGAATTAGGCCTATCCTTCGCTTACCTCAGCACCTTCCTGTGCCGCCGCTGGCTCTGGTACGGACTCAACCTGTTCCTTAAGCTGTGACTGAGTTCCCGCAGCTGCGCTAGATTCGTTTTCATGTCCTGTGCCAGTAGAACCAAATCCGCCATCACCTCTCTCTGTTTGAGAAAGCTCAGAAACCTCTGTGATTGTATACTCTGGTATAGGAACGATGACTAACTGACAGAAGCGCTCGCCCTGCTTGTAAACAGCAGGAATGGTATCTGTTGTAGCCTTCATGAATGCTACAATCTCGCCTCTATAATCACTGTCGATAACACCGACATTATCAGTAAGCCATAATGACTTCTTCCAAATACTAGAGCGTGGTATAAGTAAACCAACATATCCGGCAGGAATTTCAACTGCCAATCCTGTATGGTAAACCAACATCAGCTGATTTGCCTCGTTAAGAGCTGTTTCAATCTTAGTACAAGTCAAATCAATTCCTGCAGCACCTTTTGTGCTACGAATAGGGAGGATAGCGTTATCCTCAAGTCTCTTAAATTTCAACTCCATAGTATTCAAATATTATTTTATTATTGTCGCCCCACTAGGATTCGAACCCAGACTTGGAGGGTTAGAGCCTCCCTTGCTACCATTACAAATCATAGGGCAATAAGCGCGTAACCTTTAACTGGAGTTACGCAGAACCAGTATTGGGTCCCTGTGTCAGCTTACCATGGTAGCCTTTTATTTATAGTGTACACACAGGGATGCCACTCATATTATCAAATCTAAATCTTAAAAAAATGAATGTGTTGGAGTCTATGCAGGAGTCGAACCTGCTAACTATTCCCTTTGTATCGGGTCGTCTTTACCGTTTGACTAATAGACTCTAAAGGTGATTACTTAGTACGAGTAATCCAATTCCATAAGCGTTTGTACCAAGGCTTCTTAGCTTTCTCTTCCACCTTGCTGGCTTTACATCTTAAGTATACGCAGTCATCCTTTACTACAGCGTAACCGTTCTCTGGAAGAATCTCATCAAGCAAAGCATCTGTGAGGATTGATATAACTGTATCATAGTCACAATCAGTCATTCTCATACCTGCCGAAATCTTCTGACCAAGGAAATATGCTGTAACGTCGTTTGCATTAGCAACATCAAGCATAGAGATTGTATACTTAGGTCTCTTTACCTTAACTGTCTTTTTAATAGCTTTCTTCATAACTTAAATATTAACATGGTCCACAATTATCTCCACAATCTTCGCAAGCGGCATTCACATGCGCGCTCTCTTTCTGCTTTGCTGCCCACTCTTCTTTTCGTTTCTGATCAGCAGCTTTAGCATTATTAAGAGCCTTCAACCAATCTTCGGACTGAACTATTACGAAGTCTGTGCCAAGATCTCTATCGTAGAATGTAACAAGAATATCATTCTTCTTTACATCTGCCTCAATAACCTTATCTGGGGAGAGCTTTGATGTCCACTCAATATGAGCGTCCTCTGGGATGATGTAGATGTCATCAATTGCTCTTGCAGATCTATTAATAGCCTAAACCTCAGTTGTATCTGTATCAACAACGATAGGTTTGCGCTCAATGTTTATTATCTTTTTCATATGGGCTTAATGGTTTATTTTTATTATCTTTAAATCTATTCTTAAGCTTGAATCTAAATAGTTTGTTTATTAATACGTCTCTAGTATCATCTTGATCTTTCATAACATCAACCACAAACTAAAACTAATGCATAACTATTTGTTTTACTAGCTCTGGATCATCGTTTAATGTACGTCCAATCTATCTACAAACTTTATCTATATTCATTACTTCTCTACTGTTTCGGTTGCTACAATATCGTAAAGCGATACAAGTTGAGAGTCTTTAAGCAAATCGAAATACATAGCACCTCTAGATGATCTATATATAACGATATCGCCAACCTTAATAGGCATCTGCTGTATCTTTTCATCACTATATGGGTGTGTATACTCATATGGTAACTTAAGTACAACAGCTCTAGAGAAATCTGAATCAACTTCCTTTATCTCTGTCTTTACTTCATCATAATCAACTGCCTCGATCCCATCCTTATCCTTCTTAGGCTTAGTATCCTTAGCCACAGGTTCGGAGATCTTCTTCTTAACTTTAACAGGCTCAAGTGGCTTTACCAAGAACATCTGTCTGAACTCATACTTTATTTTTGAGCTCAAGTCCTCTGCCAACTGGGTCTGATCTATCATCTTATCATCCATATTACTTCTTCAATCCTTTAAGGTACTCAAGTAATTTAATCATGTTTCTCAATACTGTCTCCTTCTCAACAAGTAAGCACTGAGGTGTGTTCTCGTCAGCTTTTGTCTCGAGAGTGTAAAGCTCATTGTTGTATTCTGAGAGCTTATTATCAATTTCATCAAAGATATTTACAAATCTCGCTTTCTTGTCAACTTCCTCAACATATCCATTATCGAGAAGCATCTTGGCATATTCCTTTGAGATTCTATAAACAGAATTGTAAGAAGAAACAACCGTTGAATTGTCTTCGTTTGAGCTATTGTGCTCTTCGTTATATACACTTTCGTACTGATCTGTATCAGCGTTGTACTCAAATGTATCACCATCCTCCATTACGAAGAAAGGCTTAATAACCTTTAAAATCTTTGTCATATCCAATTGCTTTTATTGTTTTACGCTGCCATAACGAAATAATTTTCAAAAAGGTTGCAAATATGGCACAAATTTTGTAAAAATAGCATTTTCTCTGCAAATATGCAACTTTTTAAGCTTTTTTACGTTAGGGGGATAGTAGGGGGTTAGTCAGACTAAGAACCCTTTCTCTTATATATTCTCTTTAGGAGATCTACTTTAGTAGTACAGCTATTACAGTATGTAAGACTATACAACTATAGTAGAAGCTATATAAGCTTAATAATAATTGTAAGACTAATAAGAATAGTATGGATAAGAAGAAAAAGTGTATAATAGACGAATATAAGACAGTATACGGATTTAGCTTATTCGTTATAATTAATCCGGATAAGTCTGTAATGGATAAACGATTTTGCTTTAAAGATGATGATACGTCTATAATTGATGACGAATGGTCAGGTTATACAGCCTATACCACTAGAGGGGCGTATGACAAAGAATCAAACGAAGATTGTGAAGTTATAGTAATAAACAGTCTAAAGGGTGATAATGATGTAAACACCTTTGCTCATGAGGCTTTTCATGCAGCTGTAGATATACTTGAAGCGTGTCATATAAAGCTCACCGAGGATACGAATGAAGTATATGCATACCTAATTGGGTACCTTACTGAATGTGTAACACAAACAGCGAATAAAGAATGAACTAGTTTGAGATGAGCGCTGTACTATATTATGCCGACTTCTTATCTCTACAATACTAGAATAAACCGTGTACAGAATAGTGTAAATATTTCTTTATACATGGAGTACCAGTAAACATAGCATACATTGTAGAATAGGAGCCAATATACGATCTTGATAATCAATGGTTCTAGAAGAGCCTTAAGGAATATAGTATGCTAAAGCATAAATTCGGCGAAGATGGAGCTATGAGCTTTATTAAAAACCTATGTAATCTAGGGGTAGCAGGTTCTGTAAATGCTACTCAAATGATGAAATATATCCATAGATATGACGATAAATAGGAGCGAGATAAAGCATTTAGGGTGTTTAAATTTAACAGATCAAAAGCAAAATATACTCACTTAATACATAACGACGATGGTGAAATTGTAGAGGAAGAGTGCACAAAATACGTAGCCCATGCTGAGCGAAATAGCAAAGGATAAAGAATATTTAAGAGCGGCAGAAATAATACAAAAGGCCGAGAGAAACGGTAGAAGATTAGGATTTTACGAACCAGATAAAGATGAATCCATTTGATATAATATTCATGTTTTTAATACTTCCAATAGTAGCTACTACCACATGTTGGATAATACTTAAAGATAGTAAAAATAATGGGAAAGATTAGTAAATATAGCAATTTGTACGATAAAGATGGAAAACTTATTAGATCAGTGGATAGTGTTTCCGGAAGATTGGATGACTATACCATTGAAGAACTAGAAAACCTTGTAGACGAGCTAGCAAAAGACGAAACAAAGCGTACTGAGTATACTAATAGCATGTCCGTACTCATGCACATGTATGAAACAAAGGGAAATCCACACAAGGGTGAAATAGTCAATAAAATAAACGAGTATGTAAAGACAAAGACTACCAAAGCTGAAGTTATAAACGCTTTAAACGACATAAAAGATGAAGAGACAGGAAAAGATGGATCCAGCACAGAGGGACGCGTACCAGACACTTCTGAAAGAGCTGGAAAACGTAGGAGAAGAAGCAGCTCCAACGAGACAGATACTACAATTAGCGCTGCAGCTTGATGAAAAAGGAGAGTTCTACAAATTTATAGAAGTATTCGGGGATAGCAGAATAGATGATAAAGATGTCCTTGGACTGTCCCGAGATAACTAAAATGATATTAGATATTATATATGGAGACGAAGGAAAAGAAAAAGGAAACGGAGACGGAATTAGTACAATTAGTCAGACAACTTAGAGATTACGTAATCCTGGATAGAAAAGATTATGAAAAGCTTGTACAGAAGTAATCCAGAAAAGTTCAATGAGAGTGCATTAGAGGCTAGAGATGCCTCTATAAAACTATTAGAACAGCAATTGGCACGCCAGGAAGACTGGGTTAACTATTGGAAGAATAAGTACGAAAAGTGTCTAGAAGAGTTAAAGAAGGAGACTACAAGATGGTGGAGATTCTAAAGAAAGTATTAAAGTTTATATGGGCATTCCTTACAGTCCCATATCATGAGACTAAGAGATAAATATAAATAATAGGAGATTAAAATATGTTAGTAGATATATCTGATATTAGAAAAGATTTAAACGAAGAGGAGAAAGAGATATTTGATAAGGTAATAAAGGCTATGAATGCTAAAAGTGTTACAGTAAGTATGCTAAACTTGGCATTCTGGGCAATATTATTATATGTGAGCTTTGCAATTCTTCCTCTATGGGCTGCTATTTCACTTATCGGAATAAAGCTTGCAATCCCTGTAGCAAAGGTCGTTAAATACATAACTATGGCAAAGAAGCTGGTTAAGGATGATAAAAACATTAATAAGAAGCTATTGTCAATTAGATTAAAGATTGCTAATAAGGAAAATAAAGCGTATGGGGAATGATAGATTTATATTAAATAGAAACAGTGATGTAAAAGTAATATATATCGGCACCGGCCAATTTCAATTGGCTTCTGGAAAATGGGTAGACGCTATACTATATAAATACAAGGGAGTATACAAAATGATGGATGCATCTGAGTTTGTAAAACTCGCAGAACCAGATAGATCTACTACACTTGATGCAATCGGAGATATTATTGGTCCTGGATATACTTCTGATATTGAGCCGGATAAAGCCGAACATAATCTATCAAATACAGAAGAGTATTTTAAGAGTGAGATAAATAGGTTAAAAATTGCTAATAAGGAGACAAGATAATGGAAGATTATATATATAGATACAAAGGCAATGACTATAAATACCTTGGAATTGGAAAATTTAAAAATGATTTTGATGGCGCATGGATAGATGCGGTGTTATATGAGAGAGAAGGTCACAAATACATGCGCGAAGTAAAGGACTTCTTTAAGAAGTTTGAGGATGTAAGTTCTCCACTATATAGCGATTACGAAGCTATGTCATCTGATGAATCCTATATAGTAGAGAATGGCGAAGTAGACTCTACACCTACTATGCAAAATGCTTTAAAGCCTAAGAAACAGAAGACTGTGACAGAGATTATACATGATCAGCTTGGACCAGGATACGTTCCTAGGGGGCATAAGGGAGGTAGACAAATACTTGTAAAAGAAGTAGAATGTGATGATTGTGCACAAGATGATTCCAACAGAGCAAAATAAATATCTTCCATGCGTAACAAATAAAGCGTATGAAATAACTCTATACTTAATGTTTAATAGAGAATTCATGAATGATGTATATAGAACATTTCGTATTATTAGCCGGGGCTTATAACCTCGGCTTTTTTATTTTATAAATTTTTTATTTTTTAAACTGTTATGTGTGTACGGAAAGGAGAAACAGCAACGAATCACACCCCGGTATATACTTTCGGATTGGGGTATCCCCCCATGACAAAAACAAATTTATTCACATTCAAAACTCAAAGCACAATGAAAAAGATTAATCAAGTTGCTACTATCAACGATGTTTCACTCAATGATAAACTTAAAGAGTGGAATGAGGAAAATGAAGCCTTTAGAGTTCAGCTACGTATCGCATACGCTGCTGAGAGTTCAAAAGATGATGATGATGATGATTTGTTATCATTAGCAGATTTCGAAGAGGCTGGAGCGAGTGTTGGTAAGACTTACACATGCCTTATAAACTTTGACTCATTGCTTACTGATAAGCACACTGAGAAGGAACAAGACAAGGCGTTGGCAAAGTTAGTAGAGAAGTTCAAAGGCAAGAAAGCCCGTTTCTCTACATTCGATTTCACAATTTCCGAGTTAACAGACGGAAAGGAAAAGGCTATCAACGACGGAACGCGCACTTATTCATCTTTGGCAAACACTTACTTAGGTAGTGTAGAAGATGAGGAAAGCGAGTTTAACAAGTTGAAAAACCGAATGCTTGATATGGTCGATAATGACTTCGATTTCGGTCAAGCTGACGATGAGTAGAGGGGATGGGGATTGGTAAAACAATCTCCCAAACCCTTTTTTCAGAACAATCCTACGTAACAGCTCAAATAGACTGTTTTAATATATAGCTTTTATGCACATTGCGTAGATGTGTAAACTTAATTGCTTCTGTAACAACATGGAAACTAATTTCGTAATACAAGTTATTATGAAGGACAAATTAGTTGTGTAATCATTATAGAAGCTTTGTTCGGTAAACTATTTATCATAACCGAGCAATATGTTTATTTAAGACAAAAGACATTAAGACTCCATATACATTGATTGCACAATTGAGGTTTTTGCCAAGAGTGGTAAATAGTAGATTGTTTCGTGTACCATGGTCTGTGAAGATAGTGGTACACTTTTATTTAAACTCAGCTAGGGAGAGTAGCGAGCATTACGTAATACTACGTATTACTCCAATAACATAATCACTGATGAGACCTAGACGAAACTACACATTGCATCATAGTGTAGTCTGATATTCATTATTCATAAGCATTTTGTGACCCAATAATACAATGGTCTGTGAAGATAGTTGTATTAAACCGTTATCTCATGCGGTATATAAACCAGGATGACGGAGCGCCTACGCTAGCGTGATAAATCGTAGGAGTAATGTGGCGTTCATGGTCCCAAGCCCATGACTACAACACGTGCTTATGGTACTTGCAAAGCTATAAGATGTCGATTGTGGGACACAGAGGGTAGATGGCAATTACGGTAGCCTGAGTTAAAAGCCGTTGAACTTTTAAATGGGTTTACATGTAAAACTGAATGTCCAACATGGCTTTGAGAACGTATGCAAAAGAGGCTGCGGATATTCTATGACAATCCGGAGAGACGGATAGTGGTTATTATACACTTACTGAAGTAAGAGGGTATACTATGTACGAATTCATTATATGGGTATCGTACTTGGCTATAAAAGCGCACACATAGCGACGGTTCGAGTCCAGTAACCACTACACATCTTTTATTGCATCATTTTTTAGTTACACAACAGGTTTTATTTCCATGCAGGCATATTGGTTCGTGAGGATAGATATGCCATTTTTATAGATTATTAATCAAAATATATATAATATGGACAAAAGCAAAATTCATGGTTTTATGGACCAATTAAATCTATTCTTTATTGGAGCAGTTATTGGTACTATCATTGGTGCCTGCTTTAGTGCAAATGTCTATAAAGGCAAGAGCAATAAGGCAGAGGAAAAAATAAAAGCGTATGAAGAGTATTATAAATGCACAGAGACGCTTTTAGACTCTCTCGATGGAACACATGATCTTGATCTCATGGATACAGACCTTGAGACAGATTATGGTGCAGATTACTTAGATGCCAAAAGCGCAGTTGATATGTTAGAAGTTAAGTAATGAAAGAAGGTATTGATGTTACAGGTATACCTGGACCAAATCCAATGCTAGGATGTGGTATAATACTGTTCGTAGTAGGTGTAGTTGTAGTGATAGCAATATCAGGATATTTATTATTTAATGCAAGTCTAATACTACAAATGTTATTCTATGGCATTTGGGCAATAGTAGTTGGTATTATACTTATTGTATTATGTTTAAAAGCAGAAAAGCATAAAGTATGAAAACAACAGAAGACTACATTAGTGTAATACTAATAATATTTCTATGCAGTATTTTGGCAATAGCAATTAATGCCATAATTGTTGTATCATCTTTAAAAATAGAATAGTATGAATGAATTCAACAAAGAAGAACATACAGAAGACATCTGGTACTCGTAAGAGATATAAACCAGGACAATTAGTCACAATTAATCATCATGTGTTTAGAATCGGAAAAGGAAGATGCAGAAATGATGATTGCATTCATTGTTTCGACTATGACTGTAATAGATTTGATTTTTGTATTTATAAATTACCATCAGATCTGCATTTAAAACCAATTTAAAACATAAGGGTTGAGTTGCATCAGCCCTAAGTGTTTAATGTAGCCGTAGGGAGTCCAAAGCCTCCAAAGGGAAACCGAATTACAGATGGAACACAAAGCTCAAGTATAGGTGAGAAGTAGTCCTATACAAGTAAATAATGTTTTAAATTATCAAAATTATGAACATTTTAGAGAAATTGCTGGGTAATAATTACCCAAAACTTGGGTCAGAAATTTTTGCTGACGGTAACAAAACAATTGTAACAGCGTCTCGTACACTGTCTCCAGATCATGTTGATTTGGATGCTCCTAGTTATGTGGAGACTAAGTTCAAGAAACACATTCCAATCTTGAAATCTATTGATGTTGAACTGGACGCCGTAACAGAGGAACAGACCATCAAAGTGACAGTTGAAGTTGATGGTAAATTCAACAGCATTGATGACTTGAGACATCTTGCATTTATCGCTAGAGGAATCAGTGAGATCGCAGAGGACAGACTTAGTGAGCCTAATGCAATTAAGGCCATTGGTCTGGATTGTAAACAATTCATTTGTACAGACGATGAACCAGAAGAAAAAGCAGACGCATAACCAGGCGGTTAAGCCACAGTCAGCAAAAGGGAAACCTGATGCTGAATATCTTAACTACAAGGTAGTTGCCAAGGAGGGGGGATCTACAATGATCCTCTCTTCTGGGTTAAGCAAATGTAATGCCAAATCTTTGGAAAGTATTTTGAATAGTTATATTAATAACAAGCATTCAAATGTTCCAGGAGCTGGCAAGACAAGTGTAAAATTCTTAACAATTCATTAGTATGATTGATATTTTTATTGATGATGATAGCAAGGTTACAATAAAGACCACAAATGGTCTCACTGAAACAGAGGTTGCAGCAACGGTAGTATTAGAGGCAATGAGAAATCTCAAGAAACCAGAAGAGGCTATTCCAAAGGTTCATGTGCTATATCTGCAAAATTGTGGTGACGCAAAATTGCAATGTGTTAAAGCTGTCAAGGATAACTTAATCTTGGGCTTAAAAGAAGCTAAAGATATTTGCGATGCTGCTTCGCGTGATTCAAAACCTGAAATCGCAAGATCTCTTGACATTGATTATTTGAATAGACTCAAATGTCGCATCGAGGAATGTGGCGCTACTTGTTTTATTGATAAACAATGATAAAAAATGGCTGTAAAATTATACGAGAAGCCGGATCACAGTCCTGGTCCGCTAATTGCGATAGTCGTGATAATAATATTGTTACTCATGACATCGAAGTGTCAGGCACAGCAAAAAGCTGTAATTGATACTATGACGTGTAAGGTTGAATGTATTAAGCAAATAGTACAGAAACCAAGTGCTAACGGTAAAACCGTTAAGTATCTAGCTGTATATGTTGACAAATCAGCAGGATTCTCAGAGATTATTCCAATCTCAAAGAGTGTTGTTGACTATATTAGCACATGCAAGCAATTCTCTATTGAGCCTACACTTGGCATTAGGTTAAGAAATGGTGTAATTACATCAATTGTTCGATACAAAATTAAATTTGTACACAAATGAAATTTAGTAAAGGAGATGTAGTGTGCCGAGTATTGCCTAGTGGCATAATGATAGGTAGCTTTATGGTTGTAGTCGAGAGCATTGGCGGTGTATGTACAACTGTAAGAGATGTATCAACTGGAAAATACTATATATATAGGTCTGAGCATCTGGGAAAAGAAGGAGAAACAACAAAGATTATGATTAGTGAAGGTGATATGAATAAAGTCGACACAATGAAAGGTGTTGGTGCGTTCTATCATATCGTATCACCTGTATACGATAAGCTATATGCTAATCCATCAAAATTTGTATGTTTTATACTAGCTAACAAGGGTAAGACCATACATAGAGTATTTAAACTTGGAGAAGTATCTAGAGTGCTTCGAAAAGTTGACGAAATTCGTAAAGGGTACGAAATGGTTCCAGTTAAGCAACCGATGTACAAGTTACAATTAATAGGTGAACTATGATTAAAAATCTTAGTCCTGGCAGAATCTACAAAATAAATGGCATTGTTGTTAGGGCTAAACGTCAATACAATTGCAATGGGTGTATCTTTAATAATCCTTTTTCTTGTCCAAGAGTAAAAGATTTAAAGAATTTAAACGAAGAATCACCATCATGCATTGAAGACGGAATAATTTTTATTAGTCCTTAATTATGGCAAAACGTAGAAAAAACGGACAAATGTCTGACGAAGAATTAGAAGTTAGACGTCATCATGCTTCATTGCGTAGACTTAAATCGCATTGTAGCAATTCAAATGTAGTTTTAAAGAACTACGAGTCTGCAAATCCTGATGATATGTGTGTATTATCATTAGAAGATGTAGATTTGGGATCAAGGAAGAGTTATTTAACAACAGATAACGATTCATGGTTTGTCAGTGAAGACGACTATGATGAGATATCACAAATAGCATTATATCTATGAAAAGAGAATATGCAGAACTATTCGTAGCAATAGTGTTAATAATTATTTCAGCGTTCCCGTTGTTTGACTTACTAAACAACATAACTAATATAGCTAGCATAAGCAATTTTTCGTTGGCAATAATAGTTATTATGTTGATAGTAATTCTGATCTCCAGTATCATATATTTTATATCATATTGGACGGAAAAATTTGATTAAGTTGCATTTCAAGGGGGCAGTTTATACTGTCCCCGAGATTTATTAGGTTAGAGGCCTACATAACAGTTCAAGTCTGTATAAAATCACAAATGGGTACCAAACAACTCACTATGACTCTATTAAATAGCGTAATTACCTTAAAATTAATCATTTGGGTTAGAAAGAGAAAGAACGTTAGATAGTAGGAGACAATGGAATGGTTTAAATATAACCAGTGAAAATTGCCCATATTTGGACTTGTAGCTCAGCAGGTTAGAGCAACAGACTCATAATCTGGAGGTCCTAGGTTCAAACCCTAGCTGGTCCACAATTTACAATTATTAGGAGAGTAAGAGGAGATATGATTCATACTGGTGTTCATGTCGTTGGTGGTGGAGTATGGTCAAAAGCCAGGACCATACAAGAATATTCTCTCCTACTTAGCACATTAGCTCAGCTGGTTAGAGCTGCAGTGACTGTATCAGGCTGCGTAAGTCATGGGTTCGAGTCCCATATGTGCTACATTGACTACTAGCAAAGACTAGTGCAATTCCTTGAGCTTAATAGGATAATTAACATTTGTTAAATCTCTAATAAATTATCAAAATGAAGAGATTATTTGAAAAGCTTAGCATGTGCTTAATCATGCTTATTGTAGCTGCCACAGTGTCATCATGTGACTATGTGAAGCAGACAAAGAGTGAGATCAAACACGATGACTCACTCATGGTGTCAAAAATGATGCAGGATATTGATAATCCTACATTCACCGACTGTTCTGACGTTATAGAGTTTCAGAGATCGGAAGGTCAATGGAGACATCAGGACTCAGTGTTCTTCAGCATACCTGAAAAGGTTATGCGTGATGTGGTATCGGTCTTAGAAAAATCTGGGAAACCATTGACTAAGATGAGTATATCGAACGAGTTCGAGATGAACAAGCATGTGTATCTGAATCTTCCTGATAAGCAGGATCAATACGATGCTATTACTCCTCCTGATATCCCCAACACGGAAGTCGTTGACACTATTATCAACGGTAAGCATGTGCAGATCGTGCAATCCTCCAGTACTAACATAACGACAAAGGAGGATTAGCTATGAAGCGATACATTATTATTTCTTTTGATGGTGCTAATTTGAGTGCATCGGAAGTTATGGCAATAGCTTCACAGCTTAACGCAGTTAAGCCTGACGTTAAAGACGTACATGCATCTACAATGGATGAAGAGGAGGTTAACTCCATTATCATCCGTCACGTAGAAGCCAAGAACGCTACAGAACTTTCTGTTGTAGAATCTGCGTGCATCTATGTGAAAAAAAGATTTGGTAAGTTTTTCTGCTCTAAGATGAAGTTGCTGCTCGCATTGTCAGAGGCTATAACCAATGAGCCTGACAACGAATCTCTTATGAATGCTATCAGAGTTATGTCTGGTGGTGTAAGTAAGAGAATGCGTGACTCTTACGGTATTTCTGCAGATGTTATCTGCGTATTTAAAACAGTTCAAGATAACATGTAATTATGTGCAGAACACAACGTAATACTAAGAAAGTGTATCATCAGCGTCACGCTGAAGCCAAAGCAAAGGCATATAAGCGTGACAAGTTTAAAAACAAGCTAAATCCTTTAGACTATGTGGAAGATCCCAGTGTATACGATCAAGGGTAAAGCAAAGGGTAAGAATACAAAAACATTGGTATTCGAATCCAAATACCCTAGCGAAAATCAGGCCAAAGAAGCCAGATACGCACTCATTCATTTGGCTAACTGCTCTCACAAAGCTCCATGCGATATCACCGTTAATAATGACGGTGCAGTATTCATTAAGAATCCATCTTGGAGTGTGGGAGAGGTAACAATATGTTAATTAATTTTATTTACAAACATTTTAAACATTATCAAAATGGCAAAAGCAGAAACAAAAGGTGCTGCTAAAGAGCAGCAGAATGTGTCAGCAGACAACGTAGTAGAAAAGTTGATGAAGGGTAACCTCGTCACAGACATCGCAGACAAGGCGGCAGAAGAAATCCGCCAGGATGAGGAGAAACGCAAGATCTCCCAGGTCAAAGAAATCGTCAAGTGTGCTGACTATCTCCGTATTAAGGAGCTTCTCAATGTCCGTAAGGACCGTGCGAAGGCAAAGATCACGCTCGATATTCTGAAGAAGCGTACAGATTTGTTGGCCCGTCTTCTTGGTAAGGACGAGAATGGTACCGTCGTTCCTGACGACCAGAAGATTACGCCAAATCAGTTCCGTGACCTTTCACAGAAGATCGATGAGGATCAGCGTAAGCAGATGAACGATCTGAACAACGAATATGAAAAGCACGACCGTGAGTTGCGCACTAAGTATCCGAACAACTGGTATTATGCCAACTATCAGTTCGATCGTTTCTAATTCTTCTTCTAGTACAAGTATCTTCGTATCACGTACATAGATTCTCAGGTACTAGAGATCCCGAGGGACAGGTAGAGAAGGAATCTCAGAATGAATTAACATTCTCATCAAGTATCTTCGTATCACGATGGGAGGAAGAAATGTGAACCCACACAATAAATTGGGACAGTAGATCAAACAATATGTTTTGTGCGTATCATTGTATCGGGGAGATTTGATTGCTCTGAGAAAGTTAATTGAACCCTGCAAAATGTATCAAAAATGCTGAATATAGCCCTCTAAGTATCTTCGTATCATGAGGATTCCTATATATTTTTAGCCATGTTTTAAGCACTCTGAGGCAGAGTATGTCACCAGGTGGAGTAATTAACCACGAGTGTCGCAAAAATGTCTTAGAGCGCACCTAAAACGGCTTAAATCGAATGTTCTGACTGATCATCGGAACATTTACAAGAATGTACAGTGTGTATGAAATAATCTGTTTGGACAGGGGTTCGACTCCCCTCACGTCCACGCCTCCCCTCAGGAGTGTTCAATCTGAACAACAACCTGGACATGTTGTAAAACTGTCTATTCTGTTTGTGCTCACTATGTGAAAGAGCACATTTTCGTTCGCGAAAACGTGGCAACCTAGGCATGTTGTAAAACTGCCTACACGGGCGTGTTTGGTTTTGACAGACAGAGGAGATAAATACGTTAAGCACTATACTATAAATTAAACGGCAATGTAAATAACATTGTAGACTATACTAACGTAGCGTAAGTTTAGTCTGGGTGTTTCCTACCAAAGTGGAGAAAAGGATTTGGGGTTCGATTCCCCATTTCCTTTCTATTAGTTATGACAAAGGGATATAAAGCGATGATAAAGGACAGGTGTCCTTATGTCGTCAACCTCGCGTTTAAATGGTGTACAGAGTTTGGCAGATTATCTAATATAGGTAAGAAGCCACACGAAAGAATTAAGTATGCCGTAAAGACACGATGGATAGACCGTGTATACCAAGAAAATGTAGCAATCTATAACACTGGAAGAGGAACACCTCGAACAGATGAAAAGAATGCATCATTAAGAAAAGCTCTCGGAATACACGAGGGGTCTCAAAATTTTAATTTTGCAGACTCTATAAATTTGGATGGAATCAACAAAGTATTTAACTATGGAGAACGAGCATTTTGGATATGGGTTAATAGCTGGGTAGTATGGTTTCAAGAGAACTATAAGTACTTAGAAAACTATTATAACATATCATGTAAATGTGGTAATATGACTTTATTTGATAATGCATTGTCAGAAAAAGCTAGTTTTCTAGATGAGTATTTTGAAGACTTCTCTAAGTTTATTAAGAAAACATTTAATTAAACAAAATAAAAAATGGAGTATTTCCCTTTAGTACTTAAGCATCGTGTAACACACATGCATTTCGATCTCCCAGACAATATGGAGCTTATATTATCAATATTTCGTAAAGTACATGCTAACGAATATATTGTAGAGCCAAATATATTCTGTCACGGAGACTGGTATGACGATTTATGTCTGAAAGAGTATAAACATAATCCAAGATTACGATATTTATCGAATTGGATTATGCGCAAGCTAATTCTAGAAAAACATTTAACTTGGGAAACAGCACAAGTTAGAATGAGAATCGCTTCAAATATGCTTTTTCAGGTAGGAGTAGTAACAGGAGGTAAAAATCTACTTGGGATACTTCAAAGTAATTTCGTCAACAATGTATGGGCGGTTCATAGACAAAGATTGATCTATGACCTTCCATTTTATCAGGGGTAGGGTGAGAGAGATCTCTCCTACCCCACAATATGGAGTATCAGCGTATCACTCAATCTGAGATTGAGACCATAAAAGAAGCTCAAAAGGGAAATGAGCTAGCGTTTAATAAATTGTTTAACCGTTACAAAGAGTTCGTTGACAACGTGCTCTTTTGTTACGTGAATGACATGGATGAAGCTAAAGATCTTACAAATGTTGTATTTCTTAAGGTTCACCAAAAACTCTCGACGTTCACAGATTATTCGTCTTTTGGCGGATGGCTGAGAATTATAGCTAATCGAACAGCTATAGATTATCTACGAAAAGTAAAGGAGAAATCAATGGAATTAGGAGAAGACTCAGGCCGACTACCTGTCGAATTAACTAATTCTTCAGAAGAAGAAGATCTTGTCAATCTTCTTGAGTATGAATCTCTTCTAAAGGAATTTGAAAAGCTCCCAAAGAAGACACAGAAGATTTTTAATTTATTTTACGTAGAAGATCTTACAGTTGATGAAATTAGCAAAGTGCTGAAAATTCCTACAGGCACTATAAAAGCTGCGTTAAGTCGCACTCGTAGGAAAATTAAAAATAACTTAAAAGTTTAACAAAAATGACTTCACTTTTATTATTGATTCTCTCGATTTTTGTAGCTCTTGGTTTCGCAAGATACAATAAGAGCAACAAGTTGTTCTGGATCATTCTCGTAAGTCTCTTGCTTGGTTTTACAGGTAAGAGTATGGTCAACTATGCCTTTGTTGACCATAAAAGTGAAGCCAGCACAGTTAAATCTTCTGCAAATCCCATGCTGGCACCGACGTGCTCATTTCAGGCTTTGGAACCCTCAGAGGGCGCCGGTACATGTGCTGAGACAAAACCAGCAGGTAAGGATACAGTTGTGGTAGATACTGTTGCTGAGCTTAACTTGGGTGAAGATGAGCATATTAACGTGCTCACTAAGCCTCCACGAGATTGGTTAAAAACGAACTTCATATTCGACACAAGTTGAATTTAAGTTAGTTGCCCAGAAAGTATTAAACGTTTTAAAGTATTCTATTATGGAAAAAGTAAAGGTATTTCATGTAGGAAACAAAAAGGGACTCCGTAAGCTTATTAAGCTTTTGGATGAACAGGGCGTGAATCACACGCTTACAAAAAAGACCAAGGTAAACAAGCACTATGGAATCGAGTACACTATCAAAAATGGTGTAATTGCTCTCATAGAGCATGCCAAGGTTATCGAGTTAATGCAGGCTGCTAAAAAGGCAGCATAGTATATAACATTTAAAAACATTATCAAAATGGCAAAAAAGAATGGAAAGGGCAATGTAAAAGTTGCTCAGAATAACAACAATGGTGGTAATAATGCAGATGCAGCTGTTGAGGCTGCAGCTATGCTCACAACAACAGGTGGGTCAAGCATGGATCGTAACCACCAGGTAGATTTGTTGAAGATGGCTCACGATCGCTTCTTCTTGGATGAGAAGGCTGCTGAGCACACTGGTTTCCCACAGGGAACCATCGACAAACTTAACCACATTAATGCCCTCGGCATCGCTGTATGCGTATGTAACGAGGTCAAGTATGGTACAAGCGATTTCGCTGTTGTAATCCGCAAGTCTGCTCTTCCAGAGCTTACTGAAGCTTTGAAGGAGATTGGTGTAAGCTTTGATGACACAAAGCTCTTGCCTTCAAAAGATGACGCTGAAGCAGTTGAGGTTACCGCCAAAGCTGTAACAGTATCCGAAGAGACTGCAAAGAATCTTGACAAGGATGCTAAGGCTCGTGCTGCAACAGCAGGAAAGGTTTTTGATCCTACAAAGATCAAAGACGAAGAAGAGCTTAAGGAAGCTTTGTCTGGCTTCTTGGCCATGAATCGTGACTCTAAGCTGATGGATAGCATCATGCAGTGTGTGAACTTCTATAAGTCATATCGCTCTATCGAAGCTAAGCGTGCTATCACTTCTGCTGAGGAAACACTCAAGAACACCAAGGACAAGAAGTACAAGGAAAACGCTGAGAAGGCTCTTGCTTCTGCAAAGAACGATATGGAGCGACTCAAGAACATGAGCTTCCATGATACGTTTCGCAAGATTGTTGAGCTTACAGGTCGTGTCGGAACGCTTACTTATGGAATTGGTGCTCACTTCTTCAACGTTACCGCTACGTCGGGATCTCCTGTATCTGCGTTCTGCGAGCTTCGCGACCATTCTACTGACAAGAACACCGGTGTATGCAAGTATACCGATGATCAGATTGCGGATGCTGTAAAGTGTCTTGTAATCATTGGCGCAGACGATGTTCGCTCAAAGGGTAAGACTTTGCTCGAGGCAGAGAACAAACTGCCAGAAAAGGATCGTGTCAAGGAGCACATTGATGCAGCTAACAAGAATATTGCATTTGCCGATAAGGCTACTGCAGCAGTTCTTGCAGCTCCAGGTAGCTTCGTTGAGGGCTTGAAGCAGAACTTCTTGGATGGTAACAACTTCGCAAAGAAGACTGTTATCGCCATCAAGCGTGCATACTATCGTGACGTTACTCCAGAGATGATGGCTAAGGTTAAGCCTGATTCAATGCTTGATAACGCTACGCAGTATGCAGGTATCATCTCTAATCTGTTCCGTAATCCTTCTGATCCGCTCGTAGGTTATGCCAAGGAGAACATTATCGACTTGGAGTTCAAGACCGATGAGGAGATCAAGGCTGAGGAAGAGGCTGTTGCCAAGGCTGCTAAGGAAGCAGCTGATAAGAAGGCAGCCGAGGATAAGAAAAAGGAAGCCAAAGGTAAGGCCAAGGCTCAGGTAAAAAAATAATACGGCCAATTAAGAAAACTGGTTCACAACTAGTTGGTCGCATTAAAAGAGCCTTTGACATCCAATGGCAAAGTGAACGCAAATAATTTAACTATCAAAGTATGAAAAAATTAGTGATCACGTTGTTAGGAGCAGCATTTCTTACTATCGGCATGAATATTGCCGATCTTAAGAATGTTCCCCTTCCAACGACAGTGCAGACAGTAGCAGCATCTACTGTACAGCAACCAATGGACCATTTGTTTGGTCAAGTGAATCGTGCTAATCCTGATACAGTTCATGATACCGTTAAGGTAGAAAAGACTGTACCTTGTAACCATAAACAGTTACCTGCAAAGGTAATTGTTAAACGCACCGTAATTAAGAAGACAGATACGTCGTATGTACCACTTCTGTATATTATGGAACCTGGAGAAAAGGTCGACTCCACTAATCACAACTCTACCATTCGTAAGGGAGAGCTCAATGATTATATTCAAATCGCCTCCAATGTGCATAAGTAAACATAAGAACCCTATGCACTATAATTGGGTAAGTACATATAGTAGATCCCATTAGTCTACGTACTATTCTGGAACATCCCCCGCGAAGGAGCTAGAAGAAAAACTCAATTTAAACTTGATCCGAGAATATGTTAACCCTGTCTTGCAGGGCGAGATTACTCAAAAGGTAGGATGAAATGTATCAAGCATTGAAACCGTTTGGTATAGGTAGGAGAAGCGTTGTATCAGCTCCTATAATTGCACAGCTGGACTTGTGAGAACCGTCTGGAGACAAGCTGGATGAGGCTGAATGCACCTTAAAAGATGCAGTGTAATTACAAACGCATAAGTCCCAAGAAGGGCATATTGAACCGTATCGTAATTATATGTGATAATACTAAGCATATACAAACGTTACACGAGATGAACTATATTGGTCCCCAGTAGGTGAACAGAATTGCATACATGGTATGGTGCATGGTGCTGGAAGAACCGAGGATACCCCAAACAATATAGAAGTATTATTAAGCCGTAGGTAGTGTTTCTAGTGTCCAAAGCTAGTATAAAGGCCAAAAAATTATCTAAGACGCAATATCGTGAGGATAATACTCACGGGACGTATGGTGAATACGTTGGCATATAGTCCTTGACGTTCGATTCGTCACAACTCCATTGAAGGGGTGCCAGGGATGAGGTGTAAGACGTCTGAGCTCATGGTAGACCGCCAGGCTTTTCTTGTTTATGCGGTATATAAAAGTAAAACAAGCGCAAGGGTTGGGCAGCCCCTTAATCGAAGCTCTACGGGAGTATCGTACGCGGGTGAAGATCGCGGTGAAAATCTATTCCAGTTGTATTATTAGGGTGTTAGGCAATCCGAATGTACAGCCAATTTCCATGAAAATTAAATCGTTCATGAGACTATGATCGATGACTCCGTTACAGTCAAAGAAAATTGATGGAGGCTATCCTAGAATAAGAAATAGCAAATCAGGTAGAAAGTTGATTCGAGATATGTCCATCCAGGACCATTTGACCTCCACTTTCATCCAAAACGATCTAGACTAATAGTTTATTTGCACTATGACATACAATATTATATAGTCTCTACAGAGTAGTAAGCTGGTATATTATGTATGCGTATGTTGTATGCAAGAGATATAAATTATGAAAACCTAGAAAGTTTAAAAGATAACATGTTTAACAAAAATTGACGTCCCTTCATAGAGTGAATCTTACGTTGTAAGTAAGGGCTTGAGGTGAAGAAATCGAGTGCCAACCGATATGCCAACCATGCTAAAGTATGCTGCGCAACAGTATATGTAAACATAAAGGTTCGAAGCAATACAGGAAATTGATGGGCAGCTTATATCTATGTTGTAAAACGACTGTGTATATTATATGTGTATACTGTCTCTATACATGTATATTACGTTATAAGTGGGTGACAAGATGAAATGTATGGGTTGAATTCCCAATATTCGTGCACTATAAATAGGAGGTAGTAATACCGGTACAGAAAAATTGCAAATATCAGCAAAGATACAAAAAGCCGTAAAGTCTGTGATGGGTTTGATCCTGAGACATTCCGATAACCAACCGCTGGGTACATGCCATAAGCCGAGTACCGCAGTAAGGAGACCTAGCTGACAGTCGCTTCTAAGTTAGCAGTAGAGACAATCTGCTTTAATAACAATCGTGTAGGAATATCTTGTAAGTATAGTAAGGGAAATACGACCGAGATTCTACATATTTTCGTGGGTTATAAGAATTCTAAGATTCTATGAGTGTTAGTTGCTCTGCAAAATTTCACCAACGAAGATTAGAATAGTTAAGTTAGAAAAAACGTGAACAAAATAGCAGAAAACAGTTCAGCATTTGATTATGCAAAGGAAGCATTCAAAGCTTTAGACGATGGGCCTGGATAAACCAGTAAATGCTAATTGCATCATACGTATGCAATTCCTGCTGCAAGCCTATTATCCTATTGTCGTAATAGGGAAAGTGCAGCTAAGTCTAGATAAAGCGTCTACAATAGTAGAACTTCCTTTAGGAAACTAAGTAAGCAAAGTAGTAACCGAGTATCTTCGTATCAGCGTTGCTTTATTCAATAAACAACGGCAAAGGTGTAGCCAAAATACACCATATTTTTCAATCATATCGTTAGTTAATCAATAACGATATCAAAAAGGATATGATTATGTCAGAAATTAATGTAAACATCGTGGAAACTACAATTAAATCAAATCGTACCCCACTGAGCATGCTCGGTGCGAAAATGTTTGGTCAGGATGTATTCACCCCCCAGACACGTATGTTCAACCCAGACCATGACAAGGTTTTGGAGCAGGCTAAGCAGAGCTCCAATGTAAACCTTGTACTCAATCGTTCGCCTCGTCGCTTCTCGATCGGCTATATCACGATTGAGTCTATGGTAGCAAAACAGAACGCAATCGGTGACGTCGTTTGCCGTCTCAATGAGGGCACCGACAACCAGATCGATATACCTCTCGGTGAGAACAGCACCAAGTTTGGTGAGACAACTGAAGAGGCTGTCCAGAAGGCTCTTAAGGACAAGAATTCTAAGGCTGTGTTCTCAGATCCTAAGGATTTGGGTGGCATTCTTAACGACCTCAACCGTGGTGAGATAGCTCGTCTTGACGCCATGATCGAGCAGTTGCAAAAGGCTAAGGCACAGTGTGTATCTGCCATCTCAGCAAATGAGAAGATCATTGCTGACTACGAGCGCCAGAAGGCAGAGTCAAAACCAGCTGATAAGATCGCGTAGGATTCATGGAGGCTGTTTTAACTGAGAAGAGTGTTAAGCTTATTGCTGTAATGCTCTCCGAACCGAAGATTAAAGCAGCCGTTTATGAAAAGTTGGACCATACAGAGAAATACAAAATCTATACCATTAACGATGATGGTAGTATTACTCTCGGTTCAACCAGATTCCATTTTTGGAACAAGATAATCGGCTGCGAGCAAACCTTACCATTTGAGAGTTTCGCTCTCAAGGTATGGGATGCACTAGTGAGTCTTTCCACAGGGCTTAACCAAAAAGCTATTATGGAAGGACTATCACAAGAAATTGTGATGAAAGGAGTTAAAGACAAAAACTTTAACTGGGTCGTAGAACGACTGTATGATGTTGCGACAAAAGTATGTCAGAATTCAAGCATTGCTGATGGCGTAGGAGCGGACCCTGCGGGGTCCCGGGTGTCAGGGCCAAGGCTTAACGCTCAGCAAGAGTTTCCTGATAAAATTGTTATCAATATCAACGGTCGTAAAGAAATTTTGCATGTTAAAGACTGCATAGGTAAGCCAATGATTGAGTTGGAGTACGGAATTGTAAACGCTAAACGCGTAATGCCATAAACAGAAACATTCCTGCGGGAATGGTGTATGAACTGCGAGCAGAAGAGTACACATTCATGCATGGTATTGCCGTTATTGTTTATAACGAAATACAAAGACGATATTATTAGTTTATATTGAAAGGCATCCTTAAACATTCTCTGCGGAGAATAGGTAATCCGCCCTGCGGGGCAGGATTGCCAATGGGTGTCTTTTATTCTTTATTACAGTTATATGTAATATAGGAACTAGGTAAATGGCTGATTCAAGTAAATTGTTTAATTTTAATCAAACTATATGAATAAGAAATCAATTAAATTGAACTCAGCAAACATCATTACAATTCGTAAGAACATTGATATCACTATCAATAAGTATTGGCGAATTATTCGAGCAGAGAACCTCATGTCTAAGAAGGCAATTGCAGCAAAGCAGGGTTCTGGCTTAGATCTCAAGAGCTTGTATAACCAGATTGTACAGCTTAGCGAGAAGCGTATTATGATTAAGGGTATTTTGGTAGCTCTTAATACAAGTACAACTACATTCTCTTATGAGGATTTTAAGAAGACAAATAACTATAGTATTTTCGCAGCGTGCGAGGCAAAGGAGGCAATAGCACAACTTAAGATGATCAAGACACTTGATCCATCAACTAAGGCAAAAAAGGGATTGAAGGCTATGCCTAAGCGTGAGGTATTCTCCTCAGCTAAGATTGCTCAGCTTATTCACGAGCAACAACTACTAGCAAATAAGTTTGACGCTAATCTTGAGAAGTTTAACAATGAGACTTCTATTGAGATTAAGGATACTATTGCAGATAAGTTCGAGATGGATCTTGCAGCTTAAATGCTATAGGTTCGAGACAAATATAAGGGTCGCCGAAAGGAGTAAGATCGAGGCTTACACGAACCACAAATAAGGAATCCCTTGCCTTAAAAATAACATTATTAACACATTAAATTATCAAAATTATGTCAAAGAAGAATAACAAGAAGAACCTCAAGAAGGTTCAGGCTAAGATAGGAACTACACCAGTTAAGGCTGAGGCAGCTAAGAAGGAAGAGTCTAAGGCTGCTGTAAAAAATACAGAAATTGCTGCAGCAAAAGACGATGCTAAAGCAAAGAAGAAGGCTGAAAAGAAAGCTCATGAGGAGGCTAAATATGCCGCTTCTAAGGCTCGCATAGAGGCCCGTAAGGCTCGCAAAAAGAGCATCATGGATAAACTGATCGACTCCAAGAAGGAAAAGGCTTCAGAGCCTGTTAAAATCACTCTGGAGGACCGTTTGAAGAAGCAGGAAGAGCGTCGTAACGTCTCTATGGTTCGTCATATTGCATCAGTTACCCGTCGGTGCAAGCGTATGCATCTCAATGATGCCGACACCAAGAAGGTGATAGACATCGCAAAGAAACAGTGGGACAACGCCACTGTATACAATATTACAGTTGTATGTGATCCTGGTCTGAAAAAGAAGAAGGAGCTCGAGAAGCTGGTAAAGGATTGCGGAATTAAGTCTGCATGCATTACTAACTCTACAGCATTCTTTAAGGATGTGCCAGCAAGCGTAGTAGCAAAACTGCGTGATCTTGTAGGTAATGCTACATTCTATCAGTATTGTTCTGATAGCAAGTCTCCATTCGAGGAGGCTGGCATAGATATGTCAGGCAATCACAACAAGCACAAGAAGGGAGGTGATCCTCATACTATCGAGTGCTCAAAGAACGCCAGTGTTAACTTCTACAATCTCCGTAGAGCTAAAAAGAAGGCTAAGGAGACTCTTGAGAAGAACACTTACAATTTCCGTCACGGCTCTAAGGCCGAAGGACGTAAGCTTCGTCGTGGGCTCAAAGTTGAGGCTAAAGCTGTAAACAAAAAGCCTACACAGGTTAAAGAAATCAGACAAAAATCAGCTAAACAAGCAGCTTAATCATAGGAGGCAACGTTATGAATACCCAGAATAATCAATATTTGGACGATTATGTTAAAAAATATCGTGACATCAAAGAGAAGTGGCTTAAAGACTTTAACAAGTCTCATGGGACTACTTCTAAGTTCTGTAAAGAACACAATATCCATGGTCTTTCCCGGAAGAAACCTTGGTTTATACTGCTCAAGCGTGATTCGATAAAAATTGAATCTCGCAGAAAGGTTACGAAGTTTAACCATACCGAGCTCATGGAAGGGTATGTTCAACACAAGTTGCAGAAATGGGAGCGAAAGCACCCGTGCCCGGTTAAGAAAGATGACTTGTTCTACGCGCAGCAGTTCCCAGTTTGGGAAGCAGAAAAGAATGCTGCAGAAGAACATATTAGAGACTTAGTTGTCGCTAAATATGACAAATTACAACTTGTTGGACGATTCCAGCATTCGGACGACAAGTTCTCTGAGCAGGAAGTTGCTCAGATAAAAGACAATGGCGAGACTGCTAAGTATGGAGGAGTAAACAATCTTCCAGAACACAGTAAAGTCATGAAGATGGCTCATAAGGAGACAAATAAGGTAAAGGCAAAGCGCAGTAATCTTGTTTGTACAAACCTTAAAGACCATCGCAAGAAGACGGGACGACTCCTGTTACCAGGCGCAAATAAGATGCGAATGGCAGCTTAAGGCGTAACTTCTTCAAAACCGACCAGGACACCACTGGTCACCCTAGTGTGCTCCGAAAGGATATGACTGCGAGGTGCAAACCCTCACTAGGGAACTATGATAGTAAAGGAAAGACCAGTAGTTCTATATGACATAGAAGTTTTTCCAAACTGTTTTCATTGTACTTGTAAAGATTCAGAGAGTCATAAACTATATAAATTCGAGATATCCTGTCGTAAAAATCAACTAGAAGAACTAGTTGACTTCTTCTACACCAACAGAACTGATCATATAATGTGCGGCTACAACAATAAGCATTATGATGATATAATCATAAGTTACATTATACATTTCTGCAGTAGAATGAAGCGACTAGGATACTCGAGAATTTGTAGTTCTCTCTATTATCTTAGTAAAGAAATAATAAGTTCGGAAAAAACAGGAAATATTGATAAGATTAAAGTGTATAAGTATGCAAATTACTTCTATTCATTTGATCTTATGATGATGCTCTATAGCGCCAAACAGCAGAAAAGCTTAAAAGAAATAGAAATACTCTTACATATGCCAAATGTACAAGAGTATGAAGGAAGCTTTGATCTGCAGATCCAGGAATGCGATATTGATGCTATGATAGAGTATAACGTGAACGACGTAGAAGCTACTGAGACTTTGCTTAACAAAGTAAAAGAAGATGTAGAACTACGTCTTGAAGTGGAAAAAGAATGGGGGTTTGATGCACTGTCGATGAGTGGTGTACGATTTGGAGAAGAAGTACTCTTGCGAAAGACTTTAGACATTACCAACACAACAAAGGACGAGCTTAAAACTCGTGCTCGAAAAGTCGGAAACATTCGTCTAGGTGACATTATACTCCCATTCATACAATATTCTAATCCAAAGTTGAAAGAGGTCTTATTGGATGTAAAGAATGCTACTTGCAACGCAAGTAAGTCTGATAAGAAACAAGAAAACTATGAGAAGAAGTTTGTTCTCTCAAATATTTGCTACTCTATAGGAGAAGGTGGTATACACACCATCAACGAACCTAGAGTCTACAAACCTACAACTGAACAGTTTATAGGACACTCCGACGTTACGTCTATGTATCCTTCGTTAGCCATTATAAACCATTGGCTTCCGGTTCACTTAGGAGAAGATTTTTGGAATGTGTACAGCGCTCTATACAAGGAGCGCTTGGCTGCCAAACGTAATGGAGAGTTATTAAAGTCTAAGGCATTTAAACAGGCTCTTAATGCTCTTACAGGAAAGATGCAACAAGAAAGTAGCTGGGCTTATGATCCACTTAACGTATATAAGATACGTATAAATGGGCAACTTATACTACTTATGTTGGTGGACAGGCTTCTAGCATTGAATTGTAAGATTGTACAAGTCAATACAGATGGTGTCGTCTACATTGCCGACAAATCCGCTCGCTTCGCAATAGCCGATGCAATTAAGGAGGTTGAGCAATTAACCCAGTTGACATTCGAATCCGATGATTACGAGTCGTTTTATCAGTACGACGTGAACAATTACTTTGGTGTTCGCAAAGGATATTCCCAATCTGGAGATCCAAGACTGATAGAAAAGAAAGGCAGGTTTATCACAGAAATTGGTCTTAACAACAGCATGACACCAGTTGTTATCTCCAAAGCTGTGATAAACTATTTTTTAAACAATGAACCGATAGACAAGTTTATTAAGAAGGATAGAGATATCCGTGATTTCTTGATGTCACAAAGCGTAAACAAGGAATCAAAAGTTGAGTATGGTGGAAACATCATTCAACGTATTAATAGGTACTACGCATCGAGCAGTGGCTACTATCTTATAAGAATTAAGGACAAAATGTATGAAAGTCGTTCTGAAACAAGAATAACAGAATACGGAGTCCGACTTCTTAATAAGATAGATGCCACACCAATAGATAAACGTCACCTGGATTACCAGTACTACATTAGCAAAGCAAAAAAGATAGCTAGTGAGTTTGTTAACCGCCAGTTGACAATATTCGATGATTAATCGTTTATCAACGTATATAAGATGATTATTGAACTAAACACAAAACTCCTGGATATTCCAGGACTAAATTCAAATCAATTAATATTCCTAAGTTTGGTATTGGATAAGAATCAAAAAACTTATAATCAAGACGTCCGCAAAATTGTCAGCCTAGTTAGCGACGAAGAAATATCAAACTTAATTTCTCAGGGACTTATTACCTCGATCGAGAGAGGTAAGTCAATTACATATCATGCAACAGACACGCTCAATAATATAGTTCGCCCAAAAAAGGACTATTTCGATCTGTTCTATGAAATGTACCCAATATACGTTCTACGACCAGATGGTACTAAAAACTATCTGAGAGCCAACGTTAACAAGTGTAGACATTTATTTAATGTTTATGTAGGTCAAAGCGAAGCTATGGCTCAACATCTTATTCAGTGTCTTGACTTCGAAATGAAGAAAAAGACTAACGAGGGTAAACTAAGTTATATGAAGACGATGTGGAGATGGCTCGTAGACCATCAGTGGGAAGAATCTGAGGAAGAAATGCAAGACAACTCTAAAATTGAGGAATCGACTTATGGAACAGAACTTATCTAATCTTATAAGACCAATGTCAGTTGTAGCCCAAGAGGCGATAAACTACATATCTGGTCGTAGAGATCACTCTATAACATCTCTAAAGACTAGATGGGCTAAGTTTAATAAGCAGTGTATGGGAGGTATTGAACCTAATACCGTTTACACCATAGCTGGTATTTCAGGAAGTGGAAAGAGCTCATTCGCTAATGAGATCTCAACTGATATTATTGATTTGAATCCTGGTGAAGAAATAGTGATTCTGATTTTCTCGTTAGAGATGGTTGGATTTAGGCAAGTTGGAAGAACGCTTTCTAGTAAGCTTAGGAAAACGACTTCGACTTTGTACAGTTCGGAAACGGACCTGGATGACGATACCTTCAGAAAAGTCATCTCAGTATCTAATCAACTAAAGGAGTATCCTATATGGTTTGTAGATAATCCTACAACTCCCAAGGAAGCAGAAGACATTATTAAGTATTTCTATAATACATATATAAAGGGTACTGATAAGCACTTTGTGATAATGTACGACCATGCTCTATTGACGAAGCCTATAGGCAGCGTTATAGAAACCATGCAGGAACTCGAAAGAGTTTTCATAAGTGCCAAAAAGTATCCTATGACATCAGTGTTACAACTAGCACAGATGAATAGAAATATTGAATCACCAGAAAGAATAAACAATCCTTTGTCGCATTATCCTATGAGAAGCGACATTTCATCTGCTGATGCTTTATTTCAAGCTAGCGATTATGTTATAGTTATTCATAGGCCTGAAATTCTTGGAATACAAGAATACGGCCCGAGCCATTTACCTACTCAGAACAAGGTGTATTTACACATCTTGAAGAATCGAGACGCAGGAAAGCCCTGCATACTTGAATTCCAAAATGACTTAGCATATAACAACTTGATAGAAAGTTAAGCAATTAAAATTTAGGCTGAATTATGACAACATACGATATTAAGTTTACTGACAACAACATTAAGAACACTAACAATGGTAACATTTATTCTCAGATTCTCGATGATATTATTCTTTCTACTGTAAAGAAGAACAACTCTTATTTGTTTAACACAAAGAAGGAGGACGACGATCTGATTGATGCTATGTTCGACGAGTTGGATCATACTTATATCTACAAGCCTCTGAAGGGCGACACTTTGTTCGCAAAGGCTTGTAACATCCTTGCTAACTATGGCAAGAAGAAGAGTATTATGAAGGGTATTAAGCTCGGTAAGATTTACCGTCTTGAGAATGGTCTCCCTATCATTTTCTACAATGATGAGATTCAGATTGGTACCGACATTTATAGTTACTCTGATTTTAGTGATTACAACTTTATCTCTTCACTTAGTCCAGAGATTAAGAAGACAATCATTAGTATTAACATTAAGCTTTAATTAAAACTTTTAGTATCATTGTATCATGAGTTTAACATTACCTACTAGTAAAATTCCTGCAGTTTCTGAAAATCCTAGATATCTTATACTCTATGGTCTTCCAAAGGCTGGTAAGACATCTTGTCTTGCACAGCTGGATAATAACCTTATCATAGACCTTGAGGGAGGCTCTGTCTTCGTTGATGCGATGGCCATCCAGTGTCGTACGATCAATGATTTAGGAGAAGCAGCAAGTGCCATTCGTGCCAAGAATAAAGAAGTAGGTCATAATTTCTATAAGCATATCACTATTGACAATGCTACACGACTTGAGGATATTTGTATGAGCTATGCTTGTACACTCTATCGCCAAACTCCAATGGGTAAGAAATGGGACGGTACAGACGTAACAACCTTACCTAACGGTGCCGGCTATAAGTATCTTAGAGACGCAGTAAAGAAGGTAGTTGATATGTTCCGAGATTTGTGTGACGAATTTATTCTTGTAGGTCACGTTAAGGATACCGTAACTGAAAAGGACGGTGTTGAAGTTTCTGCAAAAGAACTAGACTTGGTTGGTAAACTGAGTAAAATCGTGTGCGGATTAGCCGATGCGGTTGGTTATGTATATCGCAAAGGAAATGAAACGCATATATCCTTTAAAGGTGGTACATCTGATACCATCATGGAAGCTCGTGCAAGACACATAGCTGGAAAGGATATCGTTATTGCAGAAGGTAATGAAGATGGGACACTTACAACACATTGGGATAGAATATTTAAGTAAATTGATATATCGGTTTATTCGATCGACAGCATACTATGCTGAGAACAAACTTGATATGTTAGCATTACGTATATTAAAATAATAGAGATTATGTTTAGTACAAAGACAGCCGCAATTAGCAACGAAGAATTTAGTAATAGTAGTTATATGCCAGTAGGCATCAACCAGAACGTCACTCTTAAAGAGGTAAACTGTAACAAGTCTCCTCAGGGTCTCGATTTCCTTGAGATCGTATTTGAGAATGAGGATGGTCAAACTGCTACACTGACAGAGTGGAAAAATACAAAGGGAATGTATATTAAGACAGACGAAGACTTGCAGAAGCGTGATAACGCTCAGTTTGGACGAGTTTGTCAGATTCTTGATTGTTTCTACCCACAGCGACCAGATGCAGAGCTTTCTACATTTAAGGAGATGATTGACTGGACAAAGCAGATGCTTGACCCTATGATCGCTACCAAGAAGAAACTCCGTTTGAAGGTTATTTACGACAAGAAGGGCTATACTCAAGTAAGTAAGCTCGGAATCTTCGTTGAAGACATGTCTAATACAAATTCGCAGATTAAGCTCTTTAAGAACGATCTTATGGAGCGACCAGTTGTTGCCGATAAGGAGAACAACGATCCGCTTAACGTACCACCAACCGTTACTCCGGAAACTGCGGATGCAGAAGGCGCACCAGATCTTCCGTTTTAAGGGATTTACGCCTGAAGAAATAGAAATACTACTTGATTGTATGAAATCCGGTAGATGGTTCTTATACCGTCTACATAGCAGGAGTGTCAAACTATACGACAAGTGGATACACCCCAGGGAGGTAATACTGCCATGAAAGGGTGTTGGTGGAGCTAGGTAATTCAGTTACCCTATGGAGGTGAAATGCCTCCAATAAGGCTCGCAGGGTGTCGTGAGACACAAGCATGGACGTATGCGAAAACAGATCCAAATCGACGTTTTAATCATGTTTTGTTATATAGACAAATAGTCCAGTAGGGTTCGAATCCCTACAGAGCCACCCATTTCTGATGATAAGAAGAGTTACAGCTTGTGAAAGTAATAGCTCTGTCCGCCTGTGAAGGCCGATATTATCTATGATGCTTAGTTCATCTGGCATCAGATTTCATACGCGTGTACGCTACGTAAGTGCGGGTTTGAATAACCTAAAGTCCGAGCTTAGCATCTCCGTAAACTGCTATACGTCCGTCAACGTAGACCCGAGCATGTCATTAAACTGCTCATTTTTAGGGAAGTTAGTCTAATGGTAAAACAAGGGCATTGATAGATTGGAATGTGTGCAAGCTTAAAAGAAACACTACCCTGCTTATCGGTTCGAATCCGATACTTTCCACTATGCAAAAAGAGCTAGGTATAGAGGCTAACTGCCTAGGCAGAACGATAGATTATCTACTATTAAGAAAGAAACTTACTTAGTAGCAATGATCTTAATCTAATAAAGAGTATAGGCCAGAGTTGAGTATTTATTATGCACGTAAAATACGTAATAAACTATACGTAAACGAGATTTTTTGAACAACTCAGAACAAAACAATAAAAAGCTCGACGGAACCCTATGGAAGAGTATCTATGCAAGCATGCTAATATATAAAATCTCTTATATTAATAAATTTGCAATTTATATAGATACCTAACTTATAAGTTATGTATAGTACTAGAACAGCAATTACTATGTCCTTGAGGGATATCTTGGACAAGGTAAATGATTTAGACATCTATACGTATTGTTTAGGACAATTTAAAGTTGGAAAACTTATGAATAGCCCTTTAAGGTCTGGAGATAAGAATCCTTCATTTGGAATATTTCATTCCAAAACAGGAGGACTATTATGGAAAGACCTTGGAACAGGAGAGTGTGGAAACTCTTTGAAGTTCTTAAAAGAATACAAAGGTATAACGACTAGAGAAGAGCTTGAACGAGAATTATTGAGAATCGTACGCAGAATAAATCCTAATACAATCGTAAGGACAAATACGTACGATAAGCCGAAAGGGGATACCGATATCGGAATAGTTCGACAGCCGTTTACTAATGTAGACAAACAATATTGGAAACAGTTTGGAATACATATTGATACCCTAAAAAAGTTCAATGTGTTCAGCATTAAATACTTTCTTTGTAATAGTATCGTCCGAAGTATCTACAAAGAAAATAGTCCTATGTATGCATATAAAGTGTATGATAAGTTTAAGATTTATCGTCCGCTTGCTTCCAAGTTTACTAAATGGCGTACCAATCTGACGAATCGGCACGTACAGGGATTATCCGAATTGCCTAAGGAAGGAGGCGACCTACTCATAATAACAAAATCACTGAAAGATGTGATGTGTTGCTACGAGATGGGTTTTAATGCAATAGCTGCTGCTAGTGAGACAGTGTTTATACCTGAAGACATACTTAGGTCTCTACGTTCCAAATGGAAACATATAGTTATACTGTATGATAGAGATCAAACAGGTATGCTTAAGGCTAGACAATATAGTAAGCAATACAAACTAGATGCTTTTTTCATTAATAAGAAATTTAAAGCCAAAGATCTATCAGATGCTGTTCGTGACAACGGATTTAGCACCATGAAAGACTGGTTAACAAAAACGTTACAGAAATATGATTGATGTAGTAATAGGATGCCTATTAGGTGTGCTGGGAGGTGCAGTAATGTCTCCTCTATTGCATAAATGGCTTACAAAGAAGCTGACTAAGAAAATTCATCTTGACAAAGGTGGATTTATGCGTATTTATCTTCCAAACAAATTGCAGATGACTATCTGGGATAGTTATAGTAAAGATGGATGTATATGCGCGTGTGTCCATCATAGAGGTGAACAAAAAGTAACTGATGGCGAAATTGTCTATTTTGATAAAACTTCTGTATCCAAGATAAGGGGAAAGAGTTTTTATTATGATAGGCAAGAAATCTAAAAAGAAATCCAAAGGCAGAGTACGGAATGCGACAAAAGTCGATAAGTATGGTCTCAGTTTTAAGAGTAAGCTCGAATGCTATACTTATGAAGCTTTTATGAAAGCTGGAATACCAGTTAAATATGAGCCAAAGCATTTCGTATTACTGGACAAATTCGAGTATTTAGGAGAAAAAATAAGGCCTCTAACATATCTACCTGACTTCATAGGAAATGGGTTTGTAGTAGAATGTAAAGGCCTTATGGGAGATTCATTCCCTCTTAGATGGAAACTGTTTAAGCATTATCTTAAGCGACATCGAAGTAAAATGAAATGTTATCTCGTACGTAACCAAAGTCAGGTAGACGAGATGATAGAAAAGATGAAAACCAATATTTGAGTATTATAATATCAGTAAATATGGAAAAGAAATTTTTGAAAGTAGGTAACAGCATAAACTTTAAGTTTAACACAGAAGGTCTTGAGTGTGATTTAACTCCAGGAATGGTTTATAATATTAAAGTAGACCGTTATACTGACGCAATCTCACTTGAAGAGTCTAGCGGCTTATCTTTACCTTCTAAGGTATATTGTACACAACGTGACGAACGCTTTATAGATAAGGTTATTAATAGCTATAATCTGTCTGAAAGTGGATTTACTGGTGTAATGCTTGCAGGATTAAAGGGTTCTGGAAAGACCGTAATGGCTAAGGTAATTGCCAATAAGAGCGGTCTTCCAATTATAAATATAGACAAAAACATACGTCCGTATATCCTTAGAAATCTTGTAGAAAAGCTTGGCGATACAAGCGTTTGTTTCTTGTTCGACGAACTTGATAAAGTTCTTGCGGATTATGACGATTCTGTATTGTTGCAAGTATTGGATGGCTCCGATACTAAGGGTAAGCATATGATTTTGTTTACATGTAACGATGACGATGAAATATCAGAATACCTGATAGACCGTTGTTCTCGTATCCGCTATTGGCGTGAGTTTGGCGAAATGTCTCCATCTCTTATAATGGAGGTATTGAACGACAAACTTAACGACAAGAAAGAAGTTAAGTCTTTAACTGATTTTATCAAGGACAACTTCGAAGTATGTAGTTTTGATAATATATCATCTTTCGTAAAAGAAGCTAACGATTACCCTACTACAACATTCGAAGAGCTGTTTGAGGATATGAACCTTTCTTCAAAAGGTACTATAAAGCCTCACGCTCGTTCTTGTAAAGCTAATTGTCTGAAGAATGCTAAGAAGAAAGCAGCTTCAGATGATTGTTGTTGTGATTGTTGTTGTGCAGGATGCTAATGATTACACCAAAGTACAAAATACCGGAATACGACATTCCATACTACGAAGATAATACACGCATTAGCAATAGTGCAATAGGCTGGTTCTTGAATAAAGGGCCGGCCTATTTTCGTAATATGCTGGATGGTAAAGAGAAAGGCTTAGATTTGCCACAGTTACGTAAAGGAACCATGATACATGAGTTCTTACTTCAACCAGATCAATTCTGGAATGATTACGTTCTATTCGATGGCGATAAGCCTAAAAGTGCGCAAGCACAAAAGTTCTGTGAAAACTTAATAAATACCGTTGAAATAGAGCTAAATAAACAGCTCTCAGAGGCTTATCGCAAGTCTTATAGTATAGTTGGAAAGAGTGAAGATAAAATCCTCTCAGAGGCGCTTAAAATAAGCGTAGAGTATAAGGATTATATCGAAGCTATTAAGTCTAAGAAAATACTTATATCTCAGTATGACTTAGACCAGCTTATGAAGATTCAGCATAATGTTGGAGAACATAAGTTAGCAAGACAACTAATACGAAGAGCTGGTGATCATGGCAATATACACGTATACCATGAGTTCCAAATAAACTGGGATTATTGGATTACAGACGAATTGAATCATGGAGCATATGTCTCTATCGCATGCAAATCATTACTTGATAGCTGTACATTTAACTTTGACACAAGAACGTGTACAATTATGGATATTAAAACTACAGCTAAGTTATGGCACTTTGAAGACAGTATGAAAGAATTTGATTACTGTAGGCAATTGTGCTTTTATCAGGAAGCAGTATATTGGTATCTAACTAATGTATTAGAATTGAGTAATGGTGAAATCGATAAGTGGAGATTCGAATTCTATATCATAGCTATTGATACAACAGGTAGCAATGAAATAAGAGTGTTCAGATTGGCTACGCCTCAAGTTACTTCTAGAGGTGTAACAATACATGATTTTATGGCTGTGTATTTATGGCATTTAGGAACAGGAAACTGGGACCATAGCTATGATTACTATACTGGAGACGGTAGTGAAACTTTAAACCTATGAGTAAAATGGAAAACGAAACTTTGAATGTTGAAGTGTTAGAAAACACATTTAACGTTATGAATCTTGAGAATACACTTAACGTAGACGATTTCGAGAATTGTGCTACAGGTGAAGAATTAGAAGCAGCAATTTTGAATGTTTAATAAAGAGAAATTTAAAAATAACTCTATATTTGTAGTTCCCTATATAATAACAAATAAGGAATTACTAACTACAAATGCTCTTCACTCTTCAGAAATAGTTACAGTAGGAGAAAAGAAGTATATACGACTTCTTTATAATCCTATTTCTGTTGCACAGCGTTATTGGATATACAAGCAATCTGAGTATGAATATTATTTCGACTCTAAGATTGATGTAGAATCTAATAACAAAGTTTTCCTTGAAGTCTTGTATGAGATACCAAAAGCAAAGAAAGCTGAGGTATCTTGTATAGAACAAGGTGGATTCGATATTCTGACAAAGCAGAATGTAGTTGATAACGCAATATACTGGGGATATTATTCCCCAGAAGTTTTGAATTAGTGAATAAATAAACCCCGGCCACTCGTGAGAGCAGTCGGGGTCTTTTTTTATTTATTAAATTTGTCTAAAGCCCAATTGTATAATGGGTCATCTGAAGATTTATTTTGAATGATTTGATTTTCGTAATAGCTTCTTTTACTCTTTGAGTCAAGAATTTGTTCATAAGCATGATGAAATGGTGTTGCTTTGAATACATCTCTTGAAGCTTTATTCCATTCAGTATCTGTAAATGGAATATTATAATCAGAGTAAATACCTCGCTATATACTTGAATCATAATCGTTAATGGAGCCACCTAGGAAAGTATCCAATAGCGACCCTCGAGGCATAATGGAATATAATGCGTATTCTGGAACGGATTTTGCAACGTTCTAAATTGCGTCCAAAGTACCGGTCTACGCGGATACTGATTTGAAGTTATTTAATGCATCGTCGAAACGATAAGGAGTAAATACCTCCCATTTTGTACGTACAGCAATATATGCAAGTAGCTACATTAATTTATTGTCATCATCAGAATCAGCATATGCACATATTAGGGCAACAGCAGGGCAAACAACAAGTTTGTATAAAGCGATTTCAGTCGCAAGACGTTTTAATTGCTGACGTCTAAATCTGCACAATCTAGCCTAACTTTCTGATGAGTCATCGTACAAATATCTCTGTAAGGACCTAGAATTTTTCGCTCTAGCGCCCAATAATGCGCCAATCGCAGAACCTATAGCAACACCAGCCATAGGACCAACAATAGGCAAGAATGAGCCTAATGCAGCACCTGCTGCAAGACCAGTTAAGATTGATTTCTTTCTGTTCACCTAGAAGTTCTAAAGGTTTGCTTCATCAGAATACCCTTTAGACAAAACATTAAGTAATTGTAATCCAGACCTAAATGAGCCGCCTTTAAATTGCTAAGTAGAATCATCCCACACGGTATCACCGAATCTCTCTTGAAGCATAAGAGGGAAATATTGTCTATGAACCAAAACTGCAGCACCTAATGCATTTGTTGTAATAGCAGCCTTTTGTGATTCGGTAGCCATACCATCTGCATTTTCTGCATATCTCTCAATTCTAAAATGTAGTACGTCTTCTATCTGTTTATACTATTTGTAATACTGTTTATCTACAGTAAGCTTACCATTTTCTTCTTTCATAATAGACAGTAAGCTTTTCCCTTTCTTCCACTCTTTAATCTGCTTTTTAGCTTCTTCTGGATTAAGGATATTGTTCATTATAACGTCATCCTTGGTTGTAAACTCTCCATTGTAATATCTGTAAGACATTATAGTAGAAATAGCTATAGGAGCCTTAGCGCAGAAGTCAAACATAGTAAGACCACCAAATGCCCAGTTATGAGTTATGGCATTTATGAACTTATTTCTATTTGAATCCTTCATTTTCCTCTCAAGCTGACTTGCTACATTAAAATGTTCCATTATAAGCATCAATAGGTCTTTAGAATTGTGATCTTCTATATATTTGGCACCCATGCCATTTTCAACCAAATGATGTAAGACAAATCTAGTAGCAGCACAAGCATCTGAAAAACTATATTTCTATCCAACTATAGAATTTACAATATGTGCCCATATGGCAGTAGTGAAACCAGTTCCTGCTACGGCTATATTACAGCCAAGGTTTACGAGTGTTGTAGCTGCTCTAAACAACTAAGCCACTTTACCCATATTAACCTATCTGCCGAATATATTGACCTACATTCTTGACGAGCGTATATTGTACAGATTCATATCCAAGAATTTTCTAGCAGCCTTATATGTATTAGAAGACTTTCCAGTAACATTTCTAGTAGTTCTCTTAAGATTACCTATACTACCAGTAATTGATACCTTTTCATGATTTCTATTCTCAATCATATCAACCATAGATTCACACGTGGCTTCTATCTACTTCTTGTTCTTATACTTCTGAGACTAGTTGTAATATTCTCCAAGTATACCTATTAAATCAGATGAGAGCTACGATGTGTCCTTAAGTCTTCTTGTATAGTACTGTGGTATCATATTAAGCTGTCTACCATCAGGGCGCTCTCCGCTTATTTCGCTACCGAATGTAGGATCTTTCGAGTTGATAATATCTCCAAACTAATCCTGGTCAGACAACGCCTAATCAATAAACTATCCGTATGTTCCATCTTGCTCCCATCCTTTCTCTCCAATACCAACAGTATCTTTGAAATATTCTCTAAGAGCACCTCCAGAAGAAGATGGGTCTACATTACCAGTTTTAATAAAGTCCCAAGCCATCCTCCATTTGCCGCTGTGCTTTTTAAGGTATTTAAAGAATGAGCCAGTTATCTATGGGAGAAGGTAATTGTCTACATAGTTTCTATTTGTCTACAATTCGTTAGACTCTTTAATTGTTTGATACGTCTTATCATAAAGAGCTTTAAGAGTCTTAGATTTCATAATCTTATTATACTACTTAGAATTGTCGTACAATTCCTTCTTTGGTACAAATGCCTATCCATAACTCTCGTCGAAATCCTTATCGAGTAAATCATTGTTCTCATCAGAGTTGAGATAACCATCTCCTGGTAATACCTCCATAAATCTGTCGTAGTAAGCCTACTTTGCAACTACTTTTCTAAACCAAGGTTTAGCTTGCCATGATATTTCTCCTTCTACATCCTCAACAAGCCTACCAGTATTTCTCTAAAAGGTATCAAGGTAACCTGGCTCTTCCTTATCTCTAAGAACTGCCAACCTGTGCATTTCTTTATACACGTCAGTCAGTGAAGACTTAGCATATTTTCTAAAAATTTTTGCACGATTTTTAGCAAGTTTTTTTAAATCTTTATCCTCTATTACAGCTTGTTTTCTAATCTTAGCTAGCTCTTTGTCTATAGCTTGTATTTTATTCTGTATAGACTTCTATAATTTAGATGGGTTTATATCACCAGTATTGTAATCTCTGTATGTAGACAATATGTTATACTTCTGTTGCTACAATTCTTCATATCTAGCTCCATGGTCGCTAACTCCATCTACAATTATTGCATATACAGGCTTCTCTGCTTCATTGTCAATAGTTTCCCAAAGTAATGCTTTACCTGTCTCTTCATTTACCTTAAGTCTAGTTTTACTATTTCTTGAGTCCCATTTTCTAAGCTTGTCGAAATCGAAATTACCATCTTCACCTTTAGCCATTTCTTCAAGACCGCCGCATTCCTGGATAACCTTGTCTCTGTCAGCCTACCATCTCTTTGTATCCTTCTTAACTTTATCAGAAGAATTAAAAAGAGTCTCGTTCAGTTTCTAAAGTTCCTTGGCTATACGGTACTCTGGAGTACCTTCTATCTTAAGTTCTCCATTTACATCATAGTCTGAAGCTAGCTGTTTCTTTTGTATATATAATCCTCTAAGTGTATTCCATTCAGAATCTGTAAGTCTATCAAAATGATAGTTTCCAAACTCGTCTTTACATCTCGACTTTATGGCTTTAATCTATATCTGGATAGAATCACGTGCTCTCATAGTATCGGCAGAAAGATTAGAAAATGCTTCATAGTATTCTTTCTTGTATTTTCTATGACAGTTTTTGCTTAACCAATCGTTTACTTCTTTACTCCATTTTACACCATCATCGCCTTTTGGCTATTCTCTATTAGATGGATCTAATCCGTATTTGAGATTAAGCTTTTCCATGAACTCCTATCTCTTTCTGAAAAATTTACCATAATTCAAGTTTCTTACCAAGTAACCTGTAGTAAACCCATTATCATCAACCTCATAAAGATCGAGAACACTCTCGCCAAACTTAAGCTATTCTTTAAGCTACATAAGTTCTACGACTCTGTCATGAGTATCTCTATCAGCTTTATGAGTAGCCTTATCTATAAGATAAGCCATAGCTCTCAAAGCTTCATCTTTTGCAGAATCCATAGAACCTACAGTAGTGTAGAACCAGCTTGTATCATATCCTATAGTCTTAAGGTGATTAATATAATCTGCTATTGTAGGAGAATGGACATCATTACCTATCTATGCAAATCTTTTCTTCATGTTATTGACAAGAATCTCCGACATAAGAGATGTGGCATCTGCTGCTACAGCTTCTGAACTTTGTACAATCTAGATTATTCTTTGTATATCGTTAGAAGTAGCTCTATCCTGTTGCGGTTTACCTTCAAGTTCCTTTATGAGTAAATCTATTACAGTAGGAGAATTAAGAGCGCTGTTGATCTCTGATAAAATCTTCTAATATGTACCAAAGTTATCGTGTGTTAAGAACATGTACTCAGCATCGCTTATAGTCATATTATCTTGTCTTATCTTGTGTATCTTTTTTGAATCAACAAGAAGCTATGGTGCAATCTATTGTACAAGACTAGCTATTGAATAAAACGTTCCTCCAAGTCGGTCTTTAAAAGACTAAACTTGAGACCTAAGTATTTCTATATTCTCACTCTTATACTCTTCTGGAAGCTAAGATACTTTAATAGCAGCCTGTCTCTTTGATAAGGCAGTAGCTATATTATTACACATTTCTTCTATTCTTTTCTATGCCACTTCTTCCGAGTCTTTCGTATTAAGACCAAGATTAGTATCATTAATTCTATCAACTCGCATAGAATTATTAGTTTCTGCATAATTAGTGGCTCTAATCAAATCTTCTCTAGTCTACTACATCTAATCGTTAGATAGTACAGAATTGTCCAAAGATTTATATACCTCCTATATTATTTTAGATGCCTATAAGCCTTCGAATTTAAGAATAGGTCTATTAAACAGATAAGACGCCGCAATGTTCTAATACAATTTTAATTGATCTTTATTTGTATTGAATACATTACTATTTGCCAATAATCTAGACAAGCTATTTATGAGATTCTTTAATGCAAGAATAGGGGCTTTATTATTCTTTTTATCTTCAAGAATAGCTCTTTGGTATAACATGTTTCTTACATCTTGTCTTGTAGCGAATTCAGAAGCAAACTCTTTTTCGTTTTCAAGACAATAGTAAAGACCAGACATATCCATTCTGCTAAATAACTCCTTGGGAAATAACTTGTTAAATATATCGAATACCTTTCTGTTCTAATCTCGGAATTTAATATCTTCCTTAGTTTTTGCGTTGTTTATAGGATCTGTTGTTATAGCATGTATTATCTCATGAAGATATGTATCAGCCAAATACTGATTAGATACATTGTTAGCTAGCTATGGGTCAATAGATATTGCACTTTTACCATCTACTGTATAAGTCTTCATTAAGCTACCATCTTCGTGATTTTTGAAGACAGTAGGTATTTCATGACGCTACAAAACTTCTGCAAGCTTTTCGTTCTACGGAGAGAACAATCTCAACTATGAGAATCTTGAGACAATGTCTTTACTAGACTATTCTTTACCACTCTATAAAGCACTTGATATAGATTCACCGAAAGTAGAATATACATTAGTTCTTTTAAATTTATTCTGTATACCAATCTTTGACCTAAGCGAAGCAGAAGCCTTTGCTTTTTCTAACGACTCTCCGAAAGGAAGTATAGGCTCTCCGTTAATATCAATTTTATCCTTACTGATACTATCGCTAAGCCAATCTCCAAAGTGTTTTCTAAACGCCTTTGAATATAAATTAGTTTTAGCTTTTATGGCTTTATTTATATCGCCATTGTATATCTACAATAGCTATTGGAATACTAATGATGGCTAGCCATTTGGAGCTAAATCCATAAGATTACCATTATTAGCATGATAGGCTTTATAGGCTGCTTCCATAGCAGAGTAATCAAGCCCGCGTCGCTGATTTCTCAGCTCTGCGGACCTAAATTCCTCTTCTGTCATTGGTTTACCACCAAGTGCCTATATTATACTGTTAAAGCCATCAAAAACATCTTTATTTTTATAATAAGGACAAAACATAATTAACAACTTTTATTATCATTTGTTTCTTTAGATTCTTCTGACAAAGCGCCAATCTAAGACAATAAATCGTCTAAACTACCAGCAGTTTCGTTCGGATTATCAACACTAGGAGCAGACTCCTGTTTATCCTAATCCTATATCTATGATAACAGATCATCTGCAGACTGGGCATTCTAAATATCTTCGATATTTGTAACAGCGTCGTCAGCTGCATCCTGCAACATATTTATATCATCTTCAGTACTTTCTTGTTCATTTGTTTTAACATCAGCGTCATCAAGTATATATTTCTACTTTTCCGCTTCCAGAGACTCCGGATTACTCATAGTTTTGCCGAGAATATATACCCTACAAGGTCCAAGTGTAGATGTTATATTAGACTAATTAAGCATGGCTGAATGTGCTCCAGCTTGCTCTATAACACCATCACCGGTAGATAATATTGTAAAGTTTGTTACACTTGATGAAATTAAGTCCTTTACAATAGAGTCAACCTTGTCGTTTACATTCTTCTACAACAATACGTCTGGAGCTTCGTCTTTGAGCTTCTTAGAGTATTCTGCTATAAACTATCTACGTTGAGCTTTAGTTAAATCTGAAGCAAGAGTATCTTCATATTCACTTTCTTTCTATGTGACATAATCGCTTATCTACTTTTTAGATGGCTCAAACTTGGATGTATCTCCATTGAAATGTATAAAGCTATATATTCCAATGCTTTGTCTAGATTGAATCTATTCTACAACCTACTATAAATTAGCATTATTGATATTTATATCAACTCCAGAACTCTTTATATCCTATTCAATCTTATTAATAGGATTAATAGCTGATACAAATTCTACAGAACCATCTTCATTCGTAACTTTGTTATTAAGCTTATTGTCGTTAGGATTAACTTCGTAATATGAGCCGTTTATCTTAATAGGATTTACTGTAGAAGAGAATCTGTACATAACAATTTGTTTAGACTCGTCTTTTGACTTAGATTTTCTATTCTTCTAATCTTTAGATAAAGATTCAGTAAGATCGTTTGCATACTGCTCAGCATAATCCAAAAGTTTATCAGCTTTAAATGTGCTAGGAAGTTTATTTTCATCAAATATAGAAACTCCTTCAGAACCCTGCATGAATTCATATAACTATGTACCTTTTATTTGTAATCCAAACTTAGGAACAATCATATAAACTCTCTTTGTTTCCAGGGCTTTATTTTCTTTATTTAAGCCTTCGATTGCACCAGCATATCTATAAACAACATATTGATCTCCTCGTTTGATCTTAAAGTATCTAGACTTAGGTATACTTCTAGAATTAGAAACAAGAAGAGCGTTAACTTTCTTCTTTATGCCATTTACTTTAAGAACGGTGCCTTCATATTTAATGATATCTCTTTTATCTTCGAAATACATAGGAACAACATCGTCGTTCTTATAAAGGTTTCTAGCTATTACATCAAGGATATCATTAGCCATCAACTACGCATCTCCCAAAGACTTATGCTAATATCCATTTCTGGTTCTAGAATCAAGAGCTAAGCTAAGAGCTCTATCATACTGACGTCTATATTTAGGTGGAATTATATCAGAGAAAGAATAAGCACTATTAGTATCATATGTAGAATAGTATGCATATATAGCCAAGTCCCTAGCTACTCTTCTAACTCTTTCAGACGGATGAGTCAATAACTAATCAAAGGCAGACATAAGTCTCTACTTCTGTTCTACACCAACATTCATCTACGTCTTAGAAAGCATCATTCTTCCTACGCTTGAACCTTTTATTCCAGTCTGTGGTCTAAGATATTCGAATAATTCATTACTGATAACACCATCCTAATCTACAAGGCCTTGAGCTTCATCAGAATCTGGATCATCTATTATGTCCTGCATAAGATTAGCAAGGTTCTGGAATATTGTATTCCTATCATATTCATCTCCTTCTTTATCTCCATACAGAATTCTTTTATAGTTCCTTTCTATTTCCTATCTATCTCCACCAAATGTAAAGTCTATAGGACCAGTGTAATCATCTGTAGCCTCAATCTTTGGAGCAAAGTCAAGTAACGCCTAGAATCTTAACATACTTTCTATTGATGAACCAATAGCCTGTACAACATCATCTTTCATTACCTGCTTATATCCATCGTAAGGAGTTCCAGTATAATTACCATCCTTATCAAATCTCCACTTTGTATATCCCTAGAACTATTCATCAGCATTTAAGCTAGCGAGAGCTGTTCTAAGTAAATTAGCATATAAAGGAGTAGCTGAGAATGTTTGGTTCTACAATATTCTCTATACAAGCTCTGTAGCATTATAGAACTTGGAATCCAAGAATAAGTTATGGAAATACCTCATGAGAGCAGCCGTAGTTTCAGTAGGAGTCAATTCTTCTCCTGTCTTTTCATCAATCTTCTACTCGTATTTATTTCCGTCATTTATATACCACTCAACCTTATGGTCTCCATATTTAAATTGCTCGTATGTATTTTTAAAGTTGATATGTGAAGAAATATTATTACCAAACTTCTTCGTATCGATCTTAGATACCTTTACAAGGTCTGCGAGCTCGTCTGCATACGTCTTTATCTTACCAAATGATCTTAATGACAGCATTTGATAATACAAGCCAAATGTAGAATCAATATGCTCTATGGCGTAGATACCCTTCTCAAAGTTCATTGCATCTTTCCACTATATCTATTTATCATTACCTATGATAAGATTAAATATATCTGTAGCATACTTGTTAATAACATCCTAATTCTTTTCTCCATCAGATTTTAACGAAGTCTTAATAGCGTCAATAATATCATCTCTATGCTTTTTAACGTAGTCTTCATTAAGGACATAAGATATACCACCAAACTTCTTTCCAAATGTCTTGTACAATTTATTTAAACCAAGCTTATCAGCAAGATTTTGTCTGGTTATATTAAGAAGATAGCTGTATATCTAAGAATGATTATTCAGTTCCTAAGATTTTCCATCAGCCTTAAAGTTCTTTCCAAATGTTCCCTTAGCAGAGCCCATTAGCTATCCATACTTCTTAAGTATTGGCTAAGCAATAAATGAGAATGTAGCCTTGCCTTTTCCTGCCCTAAGCAAGAAGTTTACATGATTGTATGTAGCAGAGTTAATATTAAGATCGAAAATATATGGATCCTTAGCAACGTCCACATGGGCATTAACCATAGCTGACAACCAGTCTGAAATACGTTCTCCATCTTCTCCAAGAACCTAGTCAAGGTCATGGAATCCGAATTGATTGTCTCCGTATCTCATAGACAAATGAGTAAACTATGTAAGAGCCATATTTGTTACGTTCAATGCGAATGGACCAATACCGTCTTTACCTGTAGAGAACTCCATCTTACGTCTAGACTAGAATGAAGGAGTAAGCTCATACATGGATGGCCTATATTCACTTAATCCACTCTTTAAGTGAGGAAGAATCTCTGACTTAATAACATCTGTAATTGTATCAATAGAAGCACGTGCATTAGAAAAGTTTCTTGTGTCAGATATGATGTCAATATAATTATTGAGCAATCTATTCTATATAGCACCGTAAGAAGCTTGCTGTAAAATTTTCTGTACTGCATTTTGCTTAGACCCTTTTACTTTACTAGAGAATATATCAGATATTTGTTTCTCCTACTCTTCTGTAATGGTATCTAATTCGCCATTTGTATAAGACATGGTCGCAATAAACAATTTATCGACATCGAAGTCAGAACCTGTCTGAGAAGTAAACTCTCTAGGTACAACTATTGTGTCACCAGATTGGGTAGGAAGTACATCTGCTACAGTCATAGCAAACATAGACGACATACCCTGCGTAGGAATACGATAACCAATACCAAAAGGCTTAGGATGAGAATATACTTTCTATACAGATATATTCGTATTTGTATTAAAATCCAAATTAACATTATCTAACAAACCCTTTAATTCTAATTGTAATTTATTGCCAATTTGGTTTTTGTAATCCTAATGTTTGTCAATTACATCTTTTATTGTATAAACGTTATTCTTCTATAAAATACGTAATAATTTAACAGATAAATTAAAATCTTCTATCTTTGTGTCTAAAATACCTTTGAGTTGTTTTTGCTCTTCTGTAATATTCCAATATTCTTCAGATTTTAATCCATTAATTACATCGTGATCAATAAGCCATTGTCTCATCATGCCATATGTCTTCTGGTATTCTTGAGGAACAACTGGTCTAAAGAAATTGATAGAAAGCATAACTTCCATACTACCATTCTATGTATTCCATCTAATCTCTCTACCGCCATTAAGCAAATGATAATCGCCATCTTCATATAATCTGGCACTATTGTCATCAAAGCCTGTAAATCCAAATATAGATTGCTGAACAGCGGAACCACCCTTTGTCTGTATGTCTATTACATCTTTACTAACTGCAGAGAATACACTTTGTTCAAATACCTTTCTAGACATAAGTGATGCTACAACACCACCATTGTGAATAATCTCTTCGGCAGATACACCAAGGCCATTATTCTTAACAATAGTCTCTACAAGGTTTCTTACCTATCTCTAGTTGATATGAGTAAACCTACCTTCATCGTTCTAAGAATAGAATCTATCCTATACTTTATTAATGCCTAGCATAGTCATAGCATTGATACAAGCCATAAGGTCGGCCTTTATCTCTCTACCATATCTAGAAGGTTTACTCTAACCCTGCCAATCTGCTTTATTTAAGCCATACTTAAGATTATCAAACAAGTTAGAGAATGCAAGCTTAAACATCTGAGTACCAATAGATCTCTCTATGGCTTCATGAGCATCAGTATTGAGCTGCATACGAATTCCATTAAGATCCTGTATTTGTACAGAAAGCTTACTTCCTTCAGTAGTATTAGCTTTAACTTCTCCTGTAGACCTATCAATATACTAGTCGGACTCATTGTTGATAGCATCATCCATAGTTGTTATATCTCCATCTATAATCTTTACATCTTTATTATATGGAGAATATCTATTCTGGTTATCACCAACCTTAACAGCAGACTCGAATGCTATCATGTCGATCTCGTTACCCTCTTTGTTCATGCGGTCATAAAGCTGTCTACCAGACGTACTCTATGTAGCATACTTAAACATAGGGAAAATAGCCATCTTGTTATACACTGGAAGATTCTGGAATATACCAGGACCAAGTTCTGTAGGACTATTGCTGAAGTAAGTCATCTTGAGAGGGAATAGCTAAAGTTTACTAACCTTTCTAGCCTTCTCTGGATCATTCATCCAAGAACCATCAGTCTCAAGGATCTTATAAGCCTCCTCGTCAGAATATCCGGATTCATCTGGCTCCGTTGTCCAGTTACCAAGGTTCATACGGATCTTTCTATACAAAGCTGGTCTAATACAAACCTATGCGTCTGATACAGTAATCTTTTCGTATGGAGACATCTATTGCTTAGATCGAATATCAACAGCTTCTTTTACACTCTTTGGAGCTTTATCAAGAATAGATTTATAATAATTGTCTTTAAGATACATCTTAGTAATCTATCCTTCTCTTGTAAGCTTTTCACCTGACTCCTTAGACTCTTTCTCAACAATCTTATCAAACCATTCTGGATTGGCTCTAATTTCATCTGCAAGTATCTGCCTTCCAAACTGAGTCTAAACGTCATTTATAAACTTAGATCTAGCTACAATATCGTTTATATTAAGAACTGTATATTTGCTTCCCCTAAGCTCTTCTTTACCGCTTATCGGGTCTTTGAATTCTTGTATCTCTCTATCAGAATATTCTGTTCTAAGATTCTGTCCTGGAGAAAGTATAGCTCCCAAACGCTTAATCTTATCAGCATCTTTTGCAGTCAATCTTCTTACTTCCTCAGTATGACCATCTACAGTAAACTTGTCAAGATCGTCCCTATTATACTGCCATTTGTAATAAGCAGGATCTCCAGTAAATACTTTCTCAAGCTCTATCGTAGAGATCATTTCATTTGCTACGTTGTTAGCTATTGCAGATAATGTACAGTCAGCAACATTACCAGCTTCGTCATCGTAGTAGTCAGACAATACTCTTCCGCTCTTTCCAAATCTATTATGATAGTAATCAAGTATCTATACAGGTATAGCTCTAGGAAGATATGTCTTACCATCAAAGTAAACAACCTTTGTAGAACCGTCGTCAGATATAGTCTAAAACTCGTCACTAACTCTAGATATAAGTATATGGTTTATACCGTCTTTGAGCATAGATGGATCTGATTTAACCTAATCACTGAGATCATTTATATATCTTCTTACAAGCTCAAATCCATCAAGTTCGTTAGCTCCTTCTCTTATGGTACCAAGACCACCGTTCTTAACAGAATTCTTTTCTATAGTCTACTGTTTATTGTAAAGGAATTCAAGATATTGGTTAAGATTCATCTCTTTTCCATTATCGTCCTTTATCTTTATGGCATCATAGAAGTATCTGAACATTCCACCGTTTCCAGCCATGTTCATTCTACCATCTTTAATCTTGCCATGGAAGTTATCTCTTGCTCTTCCTGGATTATTTACAAAGTATGCTATATTCTTTCTATCGTAGTATTGTTTAAGCGATTCAAGTTCATCGTTGAAATATCCAACAAATCTATTGAGGGTACCTTCTGAGAAACGCAAAGCATTCCATTTACCTGCTTCATCTGTGTGATTATATGTAATAAGATCGTGCACACATAAGCCGTCAGCCAATATCTTTCCTTCTGCGTCTTTTGTAAGAGGGTCATAAGATATTGAATACCATGTCTTTTTATCGGCCATTGTAGGGAATACAAGCATATTATTGTGCTTCATAACCATCTTTGAAATATAGTCTGCAAGAGGTGTTATTCCAAAGTAATCGTCTCCAGTATTTTCTCTTGTATCTTTTATTCCAACAAATGCATTAAGTTTAAACTTATTTGTATTATCTCCAGGCCTATCTCCAAGCTGATCGTTTCTAGCTATATTAAGGATAGAGCTATGTTTAGCATATGGCGACAACATCATCTATTCAACGACGCCATCCTTATTGTCATTTATATGACGAAGTTTATCAGAAGCTTCATTATTCTCGCTTATAGGGTATAATGTAGCGCCATCTGGACCCTTAATACTTACATCGGTAGAAGATGGGTTAGTCTATGCATAAACTTCAGCCATCTTTGATATAGGTGTCTTTAAACCGTATCCAACAAACAGCTGATCAACTGTAACAACATCCTTATTTCTCTTTGACTGTTTGGTTTCAAGATAAGGTTTTCCCTTATACTTATCAAGCAAATCAATAAAGTATGATAAAGAACCGGTCTACTTATTAGTCTTCCATTTGTAGTTATTTTTTGAGCCATTTTTCTTCTACATAGAGCCACCAAGCATCATCTGTAAAGCCTAAAGCTATGCTAACATAGGATTTTTACCATTAGATTCATCCTTTACCTAATATGTATAAGCATCAAGTGTTTCTCTGTCGAATGGTATACCCATGTAGTTAAGAATTTTAACAACCTATGTAGCAGCCTCATCATAAGCAGAAGATAAATCTTGAATAGTAGGTTCATTAAGAACTTTAGAAAGATCTATGGCATCCTGGCGCATCTTTACAAGTGTGTCTACGTACTCTGGGTTTATAATAGTCTAGCCATCTTTAGAAACGATTACATTAGAAGAAGCAAATTCCTAACTCCATAAACGTGGCTAGTTTCTCTTTGCTTTGAGTGTATTATCATTTCTTATCTCCCACGTACGCTTCTCATCAGTAGGCACTTCTACTACAGACGAAACCATGTCTTCTGGCAGGTCCATAATGCCCATAGATTTCTCTACTGGATCATTAAGCCAAATCTATGCTACCTGATTATAAGAACTCTTTACTGTAGCAAGTATCTAGTTCTCTAGCTCTATATCGCCTTCTACTTCTTCAAGCTTATCGTTAAGAGCGACAAATAAAGCCATCTTTCTATCAGCAAGCTATTTAACCTTACCTCTAATTGAATTGGCTGCAAATACACCTGTATTCGGATCTATATTGTCGTAAGATTCGCACATCCACAAGTTCTTTAATATAGAACTCCATGCTTCGCTATAACTCCAATACAAAGGAACGTCGCTAATAATATCATTAAACTATGTCTCGTATTCACGCTCTCCAGTTTCTGGATCAAGAACAAACTTACCTTTTTCTATAAGACTTAAGAAAAGCTTAGCCCTAAATGCTACATTGTCTTTTTTGCTTATAGACAACTACATTACATCCCAAGTATTATCGGCTCTATCACCAATATCTCTAGACTAATTGTCATCATTTATAGAATCTTTATTCGTAAGATCATTAGTCTCATCCATCTAAGAAAACTTCTTTACATTAGCCTTTATTCCATACTGGGCAAACACATTGGCAACAATACCTTCAAAAGCCTTAGGATTGTTACAAATGTCGTTTATTATAGATTGCTTTAATGGATCTGATTCAAACTCATTGTTATTCTTTAAATCTTCAATAAGATCATTGAATTTAGATACCTTTTTGCTATTAATATCATTTGGAGTTTTAAAACCGTAATCGCTTAACAATTTTTGTGCCAATGCTACACCACACTGATAGAATGTATGGTAATCCTTTATACCTTCAAGATTGTCAAGAGTAGATTGATCTACAGTAGGAACATAGTAGTCTGCTGAAGCTACGCCGTTTGGATACCTATTCTCAAACTCTTTTATAGAGTCTTTGTCCATATGTACGTCGAAGTACTGTCCATTATTAATTGCGTTAAATACATTGCGTACAATATCCTTCTTTCTAGATACCTTTACAAAATCAAGTATATTGTTATATAATCTCTTGACTATATTAACAATTCCCTTTCCGTTTCGCATTTCTGCATATCTACGGAAATCTTCAGCCATCAACTCTTCGACTTCTCCAAATGTTATATTCTTCAAGTCGTGAGATTTAATGTAAGCATCGTACAATCTAAGTCTCTGCGCTTTGTTATTTAACAGCAAGTTAACGTAGTGCCATGCCTCATGATAATGAATACCATATCCAGCTTCATTAGATAAAGTAATAACACCGTTTACCTATCTGTCTATATAATCTGCTGCAAGACTTGTAATACCATATACTTTACTATTTTCACAGCCTTTAAGGACTCCATCAAGAACAACTACTTTGGTTTCGTCTAATCCAAGCTTTTCGCTAAGCCACTTTCTAGCAGCTTTCTCGTCAAATTTTCCTTTTGATTTGAATCTAGAGAATACACCAGTATATCCATCCTGTCTAACTTTGCTATTACGAAGTATAGATAATGGATCCTATGCATTTATATGAAGCTTTCCGTTAACACCAACATTAAGTATAGGAACATAGCCTTTACTTGAAATGTTCTTAAGCATAGTATCAGATACAAATGTAAGATCTTTTACATTAAACTTCTAGCCTTCCTAAGAATTAGCGTAGTCTACATATTTCTATACATGCTATGTAATGATACGTTTAACTTCGTCTAATGATTTACCTTCTACATCCTCTTTGAGTACATCAATTACAACTATATCATATATACCACGCTTTCTATAGTTGTTTAACACTTCCTTTCTAGCCTCATCAGAAAGAACTAAGAAGTCATCTTTAGTGACTTTCTATTTCTATGAATCGCTCTTGTATCTGCTTTGCATTCTGCTTATAGCCTTATCAGTAAATCTCTTTGCGGCTATATTTGCTTCTGCCTCAATTACACTAGGATTTTCCTGCTTTTTACTTTCTTTCTTTACCTTTGCTACAGCCTTCTTCTTTGTTGAAGCCTGTACTCCATCAGAATATATAAATGGGGCATAGAAATGTTGTGGAGCTAAGTCTGTAAGAAGTTTACCGTTATTTATCATCCATGCAACAAGTGATACCTTTTTAGGATTAAGCTAACCATTCTTGTTTGTAGAGAACAGCTCATCTCTTTTAAATTCGAGCTGATTAAGGCCAAAGAATTTATATGACTTAGCTTTCGGATTATCCTCAAAATACTATCTTAAGAACGCAGATAACTTAGGCATAGATTTATTAAAATGTTCAACCATGTCCTCTTTATCTGTGTTCCAGTGCAAATTGTTTGCTATATATCTAATAGTAGACCTTCTTGTCTTCTCTGACTAATCGCCAAATAACTAATCCATAGACAACCTTAAATCCTATCTAGTGCCAGGTCGAGTTAACACAAGCTAGTTCTTCTCATCGTCGAAATAGAACTACTTAGAAGCTAAATAAGGATGCTTTTTATCAGCTTTAGTAGCGAATGTAGTATGAACAATTAACGCAAGCAAATCTGCAATCAGTCCCTGGTTTCCTTCGAATTCTTCTGGATTAATTTTACCGGTAACCATGTATAATATAAGCTCAGCCATAGATAATGGGGCGTTTCTATTTATCTTTCCTGTATTTGGATCTATGGCTAACTACATATTAACAGGATCAATAAACTACATCTTACCATCTTTGCCCTAAACCTAGTTGAATCTTTCTTCTCTAAGCATTATAGGAACAACATATCCACTAGGACCGGTTATTGTAAAGTATAATTTACCAGAATAACCTTTACCGTCTATTGTGTCTCCAGAAGGATTGTAGAGGTTACGAATAAGAAATCTATTGCCTTCATCAGCCATAACCCCAGTGCCATAACCAAGTGTTATAGCGCCATTCTCGATCTGCATTGTAAGTTCTTCTGGATCAGAAGGAATGCCAAGATTTAAATCTTTCTCTGTAAGAGGTCTAAAATCAACAAGATTATCTTCAAGTTTTGGTCTAGTCTATATTTTACCGTTACTTATACTTGCTTCTTGTGGCTTAACGTCAGTTCTAATAGCTCTCTCTTATAAACATCTGACGCTGCCTACGAACTCTACGGTGTAGATCTCTGTGCTCGCAGTATCATTAAAAAAAAAAAA